>Ga0181414_1000199_pt1 | contig 18443 bp, 10 predicted proteins | sample 37SPOviralmetaG_FD_130139 | JGI IMG/M metagenome (GOLD analysis project Ga0181414, IMG submission 130139) | Marine viral communities from the oligotrophic San Pedro Time Series (SPOT) site, San Pedro Channel, CA, USA - 37 SPOT_SRF_2012-11-28 | ecosystem: Environmental > Aquatic > Marine > Strait... | reverse complement strand
TTTGGAGGTTGGCTAAGTTTATATTCTTCAAGCATTTTACCATGAACACCATAAGTTTGTTCAGTGAAATCTTGACTGTCATTCATTTTCTCCCAATCTGGTTCAGATTGTAATCCTTTAAATTTATCACCAGGTTTACGAACAGCAGATCCTCTAACGCCAGGATAATTTTTTCTAGCTTCAGACTCCATCTTATCCTTAAGATATTGTACGTATTTATTAGATAACTCAGCATCGTAAGTTTCTGAGTTAGGATTTAACTTGTCTATAAAAGTTGTATCCTCAGGGTCTAAAATAGTAATGTTTTCAGACTCAATAGCAAAAGCTTCTGGCCCACTTAACTGACCTATATTATCAACAGTAAAGAAACCTTCTTGACCTAAATACATTTTCTTATAAGAAGAATCATCCCAATTACCATTCTTGTCTGGTGTTAATTTAGATGTTATTTTTTTACCAACTCTATCAAACTGAGCTTTAGAAATAAAGTTAACTTCATATCCTTTAACTTCTTCTTTATATTCTCTATTTGAAGCTTCTGTAGCGTATAATGCGTTAGCAGGATTTTCAAACTTAGTTTCTTTTATAGCACCCTTTCTTATAGGGTACATCTCTAAAGCTTCTGAAGGGTTAGTACCTTGACCAACAGCCTTTAAAAACGATTGATAGTTGTCTTCAAAAATATAACCACCCTCTTCATTAGTTCCTAAAGAATCTCTATTGCCTCCTCTAGCTATTTGTCTATTAGCAGATACTTCACTCCATACATATTCAAAAACACCTTTATCTGTTTTTAACGCACTTGCACCATCTAATTGTTGATTTACAGCTTCAGGGTCTTGATTAATTATAGCGTCAGATATACTTGAAATATTTTTATTGTAACCCAGCACGTTATTTTGAAATACCTTTCCCATTTCAGGCCCCATGCTTGAAGAGTCAAAAGATAAGGGACTAGGTTGATTCTTCCTCCTATTCTCTCTTCTTCTAGCTGCAGCGTTTTCTTTTTGAAGTTCTAACTGCTCTTTCTGAAGCTTTAACTGTTCTCGTGCTGCTTCTTCTGCTAAAAGGTCACGATTGTTTTTAAGAACCTGACCTGTAAAAAATAAACCTTCTCCTGCCATTATACTATGATTTACGTGACTTAGCGTATGACTCTAGAAAATCTACCTCTTTATCAGTTAAGTTAAGTTCTTCTCTAGCAACCTCAGCGTAGTTTTCTGATAGTAAGCTACCATCCATGTCTTTCCTCATAACGTAACGCATGATTTTAGAAACTTTATCTTTAGGGATAGAAGCCCCCATGTCAGCTTTATTTTCACTATCACCTATTGCGTTAGAGTCATATTTATCTACAAGTCTTTTCATTAACTCAAAAGCGTCATCTTTATCTTCACCTTGTAGAGCCATTCTAATTTCCTCTACGTCATCAGGAGGAAGTATAAGCTCTCCACCTGTAGCCTCACCAACCTTCTCACCATCTTGAACCATATCAATAGGGTTGCTACTGTGACTAAACTCACCAGGAGTTACCCCACCATCTTTAGTTATCTTACCACCTTTTTTAAAATTACCTGGAAGTGTTGCTCCACTTGTGATAGATGATTGAGTGCCAAGAGTAGGCTGTGCCATACTACCAACTGAAGAAGAACTTGATCCTCCAGAACCTGACCCTATCAAAGATTTACCCATATCCCATACCTCATCTCCAAATGAAGCAGCAGCAGAATATTGCTCTTCCATACCAGCATACATAGTTTGCTCACCTGCAGCCATTTGACCTTTTATACCAGCAAGCTCTTGACCAGCAACATCTAGCCTTTGAGACTCTACGTCTTTTTGTACAGACTCCTGTTCTCTAGCTAGGTTTTGCATAGCAGCAGTCTTAGCCTTTTGCTGCTCCCCAAGTAAACCTAATTCCTGCTGTCTAGCCTGACCTTGAAGTCTAGTAATACCAGCCAAAGATCTTCTAGGGTCTCTAGATAAGTTTCTCATAGCACCAGCTTGACTTGCAAGCCTAGCGTCTTCCATTCTCTCTATGTAACTTTGATCTATAGGTTGGTCAGCCATTTGTTGAGTAGCCTTGCTAACACTTCTTCTACTCTCAAGCCTTGATTGATCAAAAGCCTCCATAGCTGCTCTACCTTCTTCTAGCTTCTCCTCACCCAGCTTTCTCTGTTTTCTACCTTTAAAGTAGTTTACTATAGAACCAATAAATGCTTTAGGTACTTTTTTATTCTTCTTGTATTGTATCTTAGGTTTTACTCTACGTGCCATGTTATTGAATTTTTACAAATGTACTAATTTTTTTCTTATTATTTATTACTAAGCTCACTCTTGTCTACATCTACGTTTGCACCGTAAAGATTAAACTTATACTTAGATTGATACCAGTGAGACTTGAGATTTGTTTTAAGGTAATGACCCTTAAGTTTTTCTCCATCTATAAGACCTTCCCTAACTATAAAGTAAAATACTGATCTAAAATTAATCATATTATTGTAAACAGTTATTTTAAATTTAACATCGTTATTTGTTGTTATATCGTACACCCAACCTGCATGAGATGACTCCCCTGTGTCGTTATTTAGTGAATACAAAGAGTATTCAAGGGGAAAACTTAAAGAACCTAAAGATTCATATTTAGCTCCAGGAATTTGATCTGAAGCAGAAATAAGCTTGTTGCCCACAAAAGGAATACTTCCTTGAACGTTTTCAATAACTCCAGTGTAATTAGTATAACTTATATTAGCTCTATAAGTCCCAAGTCCAAATATATTAGAAGCATCTCCACTATTTTCAGATTGGAAGTTCCCTCGATAGTCAACATCAGTCTTACTTGGTGCAAAAGGAATTTGAGAATACTGAATACCTTCTTTTGTTTTGTAGTCTATAACCTCAGCTGTTTGATCGTCAAAAACAGAACTAAAAGGAGAGTCTAAAGTAATTTTATTTTTTGTTAAAACATTCTTAACTATATTATGATGAGGAGTGTCATCTACAATTATTTTTATTAAATCTCCTGGAGACACGTCTTCATAAAAGTTAACGCCATCTTTCCCATACAAGCAGTATGGAGAATCCTCTTCTGAGTAAACGTAACCATTAATACTTCTGTATCCTATCTCTGTAGATATAACTGAGTCGTAAGAGTTATTGTACTGACCCATATTAGTAGATACGTCAGTTAAAAGTTTTGTATCACTCTCTAAAGATATAGCGTTATAAGACTTTACAGATGAAGGTTCTGCGTTAAATGGAAACTCTATATTAGAATTGTATCTAACACCGTAAAAAGTATTAAAATTACTTGAGTCTGGAGAGTTTTGTTTATACAACCTACCATTCTTATAAGTTAAAAACTGTCTATTTATTCTGCCGTAAAACTCTGGCTTATAACTATAGAAAGATGTCCACTTCTTTATGTTATCGTTAAAAGAAATAGTCTTACTTGTTAATGATCTTTCAGGCTGTAAATTATTTATTAAAAAAGATGAAACTTCCCAGTTAGAAGTATTAGATTCCCATAACCCAGAGTCTTCAGAGTCGTTGTAATCTAGCATAGAAGGAAAAGTCACCACATACTCATCATACTTAGGATCGTATCCTGCAACAATCTTAAATTCACCATTTGTAGATTCTTCAGGGTTGGTCATAATATATACTTCACCCAAGTCTCTTACGTAATCAGATAAACCGTAGTCAGAAATTCTTGTTAACCCATCCCCACCTAATCTTAAGACAGCACCTCTTTTTATATCTACAAAGTAAAATCTATCTTTATATTTTACAATACTCTCAGGGTTAAGGCTACACCCGTTATTACCAGAGTAAACTTGAGCGTAGTCACCTAAAACATCACTAGATAAAGCTAAATTAGAATCTCCATCAGCATACTTAAGAATGTTTTTACCAACTAAAGCTCTACCGATTTTATTCTCGTGAAATATAATAAGATCATCATTTCTAATCATCAATCTTTGAATAGAACCAAAATCTTGATTGTAATCGTAGAAAGGCTCATCGTCCATATTGAAGGTACTAAGGCCATTATAATTGGTAGTACTACTAAAAACATCAGAGTAATAAACTGAAGCAGAAAGCCTTCTTTCTTCAGAAAAAGAGTTTTGTATATTTACCCTACCCTTATTCCAATTATTAGATTTAAAAAAGTCATTCAAATAATAATCTTCACAATGTAGCTCTGTTAAAACTCTAGTTTGAGTTTCGTTACCCTTGTAATGACTTATTCTTCTTGTTCTAGTATAAGTATCTCCAGACTGTAAAACTCCATGTGCGTAGTTCGTTGTAGGGTTACCATTTACGTCTACAACACCTGAGGCTGAATCTTTTGCTGTAACCTCCATCCCAGACTCTTCATCAAAAAAGAAGTCATCTGACTGACCTTGATGTGTTCTTGATCCTGTTCCAGGATTTTGCACCTCCATTTTATGACCAACCTCGTAGTAAGACCCTGAATCCTCACCTTCTACAATTTTCTTAGGTCTATATATTTCTACTACAAGTTTGTGATAACCATTAGTAGAAGTAGTATGATTTAAGTTAGCCTGACTTATATCTGCTGTTTCGTAAGAACTACTTATACTATTTGCAGATGACCACTCAACAACATTAGTACTATCAGCAGGGTTTTTTATAACAATAAAAAAACCACTAACTGGATCGTCTCCAATATCTTGAGTTGTTACGTCTGCAACTTCATTTTGATCAAGTGGGCCCTCCACAGAAGATATAGGAACATCTATATACTTTTTAAAGTACTTTCTTGAATCTTCATCACCAAATTCATCTCCTCCAAAAGATATAAACCTAACTCTATCACCCTCCACAAATTGATAGTCTATTAAAGAAGGATTTTCTGAGTTGTAACTTAATTCAGACCCCTTTAAAGCACCTAGTGATAAATATATTTTATTTTCAGAGTTCCCCTTATAAGCAGCCTGTATAGGTATTTGTATAAACTCATCAACAGATGTGTTCCCAGAATATACCCACTGATAATGTGTTGCCCACACTGGAGGTTTATGATATATTCTCCAGTTAACTTTATTACAATAATTTTGAGGAACATTTCTTTCACTATAAAAAGGACTGTATATTTTAGTTCCAGAGTTAAAATCATTTACAGGCTTTGAGGTGTTTACAAATGAAGCTCTATTTGTCTCGTCATAGTACACTAAACCAAAAGCGTGATTAGCACCAGCCTTATAAGAATTTAGAAAAAAATCAGATGATTTGTAAAATGAATTATTAATAGTGTAGCTGTCAGATGTACTAGTTATTGCCAGTAAAAGTGCTGAGTCAGACTCTGAATAAGTTGTTGTATTAGAGAAAGGAAACATATCATCCTCCCCACCAAGTGTACGATAAGTGTTAACCTGAGTGTCTAAACTTAAATTTGTTGCAGCACTATAAGTAAAATCTATACTAAGATTCCCACTATTATATGAGGCTGAAAAACTAGACGGAGATGTGTTAATATCATGATTTGGATTATATATATTACTTGCAAAAGTAGGATGAGTATAGTAAAAAGGAGCAGACCCAAGAAATCCATTATCAAAATTATTTATACTATCAATAGCAGCTTCTCCAATATCATCAATAGTTTGGGGGTTTATAACTTTTACAGAGCAATTGTAAGACCCCCCTCGTGGAACAAAAGATGAACCAGGAACATCTCCTAAACCATGATGTTGAAATAATAATTTAGTCCATGTAAGGTTAATTTTAACTTCTTTAGTTCCAGAAGAGCTGTCAAAAGTTTGTAAAGAACCAAGGTTAAAAACAAATCTTAAAACTGTATCAGAAATTGGAGACCCTAAGCTAACAACTGAAAGAGTAGGAGTTGATAAATCTTCTTTAGATCCACTTATAAATTCTGAGCTTTCAAAACTCATATCACAACATATACTAGTGTTGTCATACCCATCAACTACGTTACCGTAAGCTATTCTGTTTTTAGGAAGAATGGTCTGAGCTTTTGCTCTTTTTGGTACAGCATCCTGAAGTTTCCCTAACTCTACAGGGTCCATAAAAGGATACACTGAGTCATTTGTAAACTTTAATTTTGAAAAAGCTACATTAGTTTGACTTTGACCGCCAAAGAAAAGTGCAGGAGTAGAGAATAAATCTTCGTTTTTTCTTTTCTTAAGGTATTTTATAAAATCGTTTTTCACAGTACTTATAAGAAAAAACTCTCCGTCATTCCCATCTCTAGCTACAACCTCTACTTTATCAACAGCAGAAACATCATCACTATAATTAACATTTATAACGTTACTTAAAAATGTGTTCATAGCATTGCTGTCTGTATGAGTTATAACTGCAGCATAAACGTCTTGATTTGCAACATCAGAAATTCCACTATAAGCAGAAACTGAACCATCTTTATATACGTATCTATATCTAAACTGAAAAAACTTTCCTAATAAGTGATTTAATGTTGATGAGTTTTTTGAAAAATCAAAGCTAGGTTTGTGTCTTGGTTGATGAGATAAAGCGTCAAAATACTTTATCTTATCCTCTCTCGCACCATAACTAATCAAAGGAGAGTAAGCGTCATCAGGTTCAGCCATTAAAATTTTACCTCCATCTGATGTTGGATAATTATCAATAAAAGGAGTATTAGTTATAATACCATTGTTAGTATTAAAATTAGAGTTAAAAGATGTTAAGTTAAAGGAAGTTGTTTGTGTAGCCGTTATTGGAGAACCTTTTGTTAACTGTAAAGTAAAATCATTTATTCTATAATCAACTTCAAGCACATACGCAGTAGAGTTTTTTACTATGCAAATGTAGTCACCTTGATCTAATCCTGTACTAGGGTTTGTACCTTGAGCGGTAAGGGTTTTAGATTTTTCTTGAACGGATACGTTATTTGTTCCTCTACCAAAAGGTTTAATTATACCTAAAGATTTGCAGTAACCATTATATCCTCTTTTCTCTTCGCTAGGACTTACTGTGTCACGCTGATGAAGGTAAAGGTGATCGTTTTTTAAGAAAGGGTGATTATTACTTACACCAATTAGTATAGTCTTATCTTGTTCTGACAAGTTTCCAACAACATGAGCGTTATTTGATGGGGATGCTGTTTCTTTTAAAGATATATTACTTATAGTTATATCTAAAGCTACACTACTTACTTGCCTTTTAATTAAAAAATAAGTATTTTTAGAATAAAAGGTGGTTGTATGAGAACCGACAGTTGTATTTATAGGAAATTGTTCAGCATCACCGTCACTAGTGTAAGTAGCTAATCCAGCATCATTATTACTACTATCTACATCATAAGAAAGCTCGTAATATTTTCCAGGACTTACTAGATTAAGCTTTTTCATAGCTATTGGTGGAGAACTTACAGCTGTAACAAAATTAAAGCTTCCACTAGATGGAGTTATTGTATCATCACCTGTAAGATTATCAAAAATCCAAGTGTTATCTGTAATAAGTTCATCACCTAAAAATGATTGTTTTAATATTCCCTGAAAGGTAGGACCAAGCTTTATGTACTCCTCGTTTCTTTTAGACTTCTCTACGTCAATCTTTCTAGGTCTATTAAGGTTGTCTGTCCAATATAAAAAATCCTCAACCTTGTTAACACCAGTTATAAGGTGACTTTTACTAAAGTTTAAAATTTGATCAGTAACACCATTACTTCCAGGTCTACCATCCTGATAAACTAATCTAGTTTTATCGTCAAGTTGATTATACTCTACAATGCAATCATACTTACCTGCCACGCCCATGTTGTCATTAGAGTGTAAAAAGTAATACACACAGTTTGTAGGCTTATCTTCGTAAGAACCTATACATGTATACTCATCACTTGTAGACTTATAATTTAAAGAAGTAGAAGTGTTTGAGTTTTTATTTTTTATTATTAAAGACATTATTTTAAGTGTTTAATCGGACCAAGAGTTAATAGTTGCAATGACGATTTTTGTAATAGTGTTAACTTGAAGGTTGTAAAATAAACTAGCACCACTTGTACCGTCACCAAATTTGTTAATATACAAGTCTTCCGAAAAAGTTACATTACCCTCCTCTGTTTCATCAAAATAAATTAACATTTGAAGAGCAGGAATAGTGTCAAATTCGTACCCAGATTGTGTATAGTATGGGCCTGATACATTAAGACCTGTTTCAATTACAGGATTAACACTGCCATCTAGTATAGGAGGTATTATTTCTTTTAACGATATATTACTTATAGTTATGTTTGTATTAAAACCTGTTCTTTTAATTTTAAAATCAGTGTTTCTAGAGTAATAGGTAGTTGTATGAGAACCTAAAGTTGTATCTAAAGCAACTTGTTCTTGAACATCACCATCACTGGTGTCAGTAGATAACCCCGAATCACTATTAGTACTAGTTATATCATAAGATAGTTGGTAATATTTATTAGCCTCTATTATATTATATTTTACAATACGTGCAATAGGATAAGGTTCAGTTATAATGAAATTAAAACTTTCAGTGCCAGAAGAAGTCACACTAGAACTTTCACCGTTTATAGTATTATTACTATCAGTTTGTACAATTGCCCAAGTGTTATTTGTAATAAATTCAGTACCTAAATTTGGACTATTGTCAAAATTAACAAACAAAATGTGACATTTTTGAGTTGGATACTGACCTCCTGGGATTTCTATATTAATTGCTTGATTATTTTGGAACCTATTTGTTATATAATAAATTATATTATTTGTCGAGCTCCATTGATTATTTAATAAATTATTGTACTCCTCTATAGTAACTAGTGTTATTTTATCTCCAGAAACAGTATTTCCATTAATTCTCCATTCTGGCTGAAAAGATATTCCTTGAGGGTCAGAAAGAACACCATAAGAAGAGGAACTTATCTGCCCTGTGTTTCCACCAAAAAGAGGTTGACCTAGTGCTGGTTCAGGACCAACAATATTAAATAAACCTGTTGTGAAATTAGGTAAATTAAATAAACTATATGTAGTCTCGTTTGTGTTACCTAAACTAATATTAAAATCATTATTATCAGAAATTTGAGCATTTAAACTATCTATTTCAGCCTGCAGATTAGTAATTAAATTATCTTGTTCAATAATCATAACAAAAGCATTATTTATATCTGAACTTAAGTTTGATGAGTCAGCACCTAAAGCACTAACATATAAACTTAGCCTATGAGAAAATTGATTTTGAACATTAGAAGTAAACGCAACAACATCTGCTGTAAAAGCGTCAAGTAATGCTGGCAGAGAAGAGTTACCACCTATATAGCCAGGTATAAGGTTTCCTAAAAATTCTTGATATTCATCTGTAGAGCCTAAGAAATCTTCTATAGATTCTCCACCAGATCCTACAATTACATTTTCAATTTGTGAATGCAAATCAAGGTAATTTTCCCTAGAATTATTAGCAGGTTCAATATTTGCAAAAGCAAACATCTCCTGAGAGTCGTTACTTATTCTTACGTTTATTATTCTAACTTCAATGTTTTCAGCAAAAGATCCAGTTAGAGGATTAGCTATTATAGTAATATTTTTTAGCCTGTTATTAAAGTTAGCACCTCCATCATCAATAACCTCAAAAGTGTGAGTAAAAGGATTATTGTTTTTAACTGTACCATTAGTTACATAATAGTTTTCAAAAAATGTGTATGGTTCTTGAGCATCAAAATTATTACTACTGTCCCACTCGTTTGTTACTATAACCTGGTAGTTAGATGGTAAAAGGTTTGCTCCAGGACCGTCAGACGTATTAACAATGTCAAACTCAATACGTATAGTCATCTCACTACCAACCTGCCAAGCTGAAGAGTTGTCAAATTGAGAGTATGGAAGCCTAACAGCACTATGATCACCATTACTGTCAATAGGCATTTTTAGATAACCAGTAAATTCATATCCAGAAGGATTAGATATACCTAAACCATTACCAACTGACATTGTAATTGTACTAAGAGAGGTAGGAGAAGAGTTTGAAAATACATTTTCGTATAAAAGCCAGTTACCTGCAAAAGAATTTATTCTACCAAAATTTTCATTATGAATAAGCTGATTAGTTACTGAGAGACTGTTATATAAGCTTAAAGTATTTTCATAAAGGTTATTTATAGATATATAAGTGCTGTGTGTATTGTTAAAAATCTGATTAGATATTAAGTCAGAAATTACAAGGTTGTTAATAGTTTCCTGTAAACTAGCAATAGTAGAGGTTGCCTCATCTAGTAAGTTAGTAAGATCTACAACTTGAGTTACATATTGATTAATTGAAACTTCATATTGAATAAGTGCGTCGTCTAAATCAGCACCACCTTGAGCTATAAGATTAGCAATAATATCTTCAACAACTATTATTAAACTAATAGCATCAACTGCGGGAATTTGTCCTGCAGCACTTATCTCGTCTGCAAACGTTTCATTAAAATCAGCTATAAAAGATTGGTTAGAGTTAGTAAGCTGATTTTGCGTATTAATTAAATCTACAATGCTTGCAGCTAAAGTGTTAAAATTTGTCTCTGCCCCATCTAAAGGTAGCTCTATATCAATTATTGGAACCATAGCTGTATCTAAATCCTGAACAGCTTCATTTAATTGCAATATACTTGAATTTAAAGTATTAAAGTTTGCTAGATAAGAACTTGATGTATTTTCTAGATAATCATTTACCGTTTGTAAACCTTGAATATTGTTATCAAGTTCAGCGTTTTGAGCATTAAGAGTATCTATTTCAGCTTGAGAATTAGCTTCTAGATCATCAAATTCTTGTTGTAAGTTATTAAAATCTACAACTTGCTCTTCTAAATTATATATAGCATTTTCATAAAAACCTTCCACTATATTTAATCTAGTCTCTAATTCATTAATATGATTAGTTATAGAGTCAGTGATGTTAATAGAGTTTTCTGCTACCTGTAAGTTTTGAAGCCTAATAATACTATTATTATTAAATATTTCAGCCGTATCAATTGAGTCTTCAACGTCTTGATTAGGGTCTAAGACATTATGTAAAGATTCAGAAGAGTCTGCTAAAGCTAACTTAAAGTTAACACCTACAGGGCCATAAATAATAATACTACGAATACCTGAATCAAAACTAAACTTGTCTTGCCCTGAAAAAGTTAAAAAGAAATTATCAGATCCTAAAAGAAAGTCTAAAGGTAAGCCATTACATAGAACAGCTTTATCGTTTGAAAACTCATTGATCAAGTATCTTGAAAAACTAGTTTTAGTAGAGTCAAATTCAAACTCAGCATTAGTATCAAAAAAATCTGATTTAATAGTTAAAAAAGGCAGAGAATCATACTCCATATTAGAGAGTGCGGTAACAAGATTTTCTCTATAAGAGTATATAGTAACATCTTCAAAAGATGTAGGTGAGGTTGGTTGATTTCCTTCAAAATCAATTTTCCATACAGTCCTGTTGCCCATCTCGTATATTTGACCTTCAGGACTTATTAGTACACCATCATCATTAGCTTCAGCATTATATACACCACCTGTTTCAAAAGATGATAATAAAGATATATAAGCATCTCCACTAGATGTTATCTTTACATCAGAATCTTCATCAAAAGTGTATGTAAAGTAATCAACAGGTTCTTGATAAATAAAAGAAGTATCATCTTGCCTAGGATTAAATAAATTAGATGAAGCACCAAGGTGAAAGTCAACACCAGCAACATCACACTCAATTACTATATCTAAGTACCCTCCACTTAGTAAAGAGTTTTGTCCAAAAGATAGTAATTTAACACTTGCTGTATACTGAGAGTTAGTGTTAACATCGTAAACATTTATACCAGCATTAAGACCACCAACACCACTAAATTGAGAATATAAGTATTGAGTTGTAGCAGTACGAGCTTCATTACCAACCCAGTTAAACTCACCTATAGGTATTGTACCGTAACCACTGCTATCACCGTTGTCAGTGATAGAGTATAACGTAAAGCTATAGTTTTGATTTACTGACTCCCATCCTTGTATTCTTACAACTTTTTGATAAAAAACAGTAGCAGGGTTAAACTGCTGATACAAACCGTTATCGTTAACGAATAAAGAGTCCTGTCCTTCAGAGTAAAACTCAAAAGGAACCTCTTTATTTCCCTCTATATTTTCTACAGACCCAATAGTTCCATCAGTAGACGAAGCAACTCTAATATTTAAAGCGTCTATGTAGTCTGGGTTTTTAATAAGACGAGTGTCAACGTCTTTATTCATACCACCTAAAAACGTTCTTTTATCTTGAGCCATGTTGTATTATATTTTAGGAGATTGCTTAAATGCTTTTCTAGATGTCAACATCGCAGTCTCTTTATTGAAGTTCATCATTCTAGCTCTAGCTAATCTTTTCTCGTTATAGTAAGCTCTCTTAGCCATCTGCTTTTCGTTAGCAGGAATACCTCTTCTTCTTTGAATGTACTTGTAGTACATGTAAGATCTTAAAGCTTCCTCACAAAACTTATGTATCTTAGGGGTGTCACCTGCAGATCCTAGTTGAACTAATTCTTGTGATGATGCAACAGAAATATCAAAAGGCAAAACACCTGATTGAGTATTAAATAAATTTGTATCAAATGTTTCGTCAGGATCCAGTAAATCTTTAGGATCTGAAGTTAAGTTACTAATAGTTATAGTGACTTTGTTACCAATATTAGATGCTTTTATATTAGAATCGTAAGGTGCAACATGATAACTTGGATGACCTTCATTAATAAGATTAGTTAAAATTTCCGCTATTTCAATAGAATTAACTTTATTAGGCCCTATTAAATTAGCATATAATCCTAGGTTAGAAGGGTTAGAGGTTAAATTTTCAAAAACTCCACCTAAAGTAGTATACAGATCGTTAAAACCAAAAGTAATAGAAGAACCATCTCTACTTGGTATTTTAAGAATACTACCTGGTAATACTCCAAATCCTTCAGTTCCTCCTTCAAAGGAAGATTTCATTGTAAATCTTACTATATGATCCTTAGCAGGAGTTGAAGTAATACCATCAGATATATACTCCATAAATACTGTCTTACCAGCAACATCTGAAGAGAAGTTTATAGTACCATCTTGTCTATTAACCCTGTAGTATCCTAAAGAGTTTTTTCCTCCACCTACACCAAACTTCTTACCTATGTCTGTATGATAATAAGGGTTGTTCTCATCATAAGCTTCATCCCCAACTTGAGAGGTTACACTAGCATCTAAAACTAAGTTAGGATTATTACCTAAAGGGTGAAACTCATCATCATCACCTCTGTATCCAACTCTGTTTAGTTTTACGTAATCTGCAGGCAGAGTACACTGAAGAGTTGTAGAGTTTACAGCAAGTGTAGTAGTCTTAACTTTTTGCTCAACATCAAACGTAAGTTCTCTTAAGCCTTGTAAGGCTAGTAATCTTAATTGATATATGTTAGCCTCTTTATCGTAAGACGTGTCATCAATCATTAACTGAAAGTCGTTAATAATCTCTTCTATTGTTGTGTAATCTATTGCCATAATTAACTATCTGCTTTTACTTCGTTACTTTGAGCGTACTGAACCAGTTGAGCCTCTCTTAAGTTTACACCAAGATACTCTAACACCTTAACTACAATCTCACCATGAACCCTAGCAGGGAACCTAGATTGAGTTGAGTTGGAAGGATCGTACACAGGTTTACCAGCAATAGTAACATAATTCCATTGAGGTGGGACTGGTGGCATGTGGTAGTAATAAACCATTATTTCAGTTATAGTATCAGGAAATACTTTTATTTTTAACCCCCCGTTTGTAGGAGAACCACTCATAAGACCTACAGGGAAGTCCATTGAAGGTTTAACCAAACTACTTCTAAGTACTTTATTTATATCCTCAGGCTTAACTATCTCTAAAGGTATGTGAGAGTTTATACTAGAGTTTTCTTCTGCTAATATAAAAACCTCTTTTATCAAAAGAACATGACTACTAAGGTTTACTTCTTTTTCAGAATATCCAGGTGCAACTATAGATGAGGAAGCAGAAAATCTACCTGATATTAAAAAAGGAGCTATATCCTGCTCCGCCATTTCAGGAGTTAGAGATTCTTCTAAAAATCCTCCTGCTTTTTTAGGTTGAGACTTTTCTTGTACTATACTTAACCTTTTATTTAACAGCTCTAACTCAGCTTGCTTTACCAAAAGATTAAAGTCAGACGGTGTTATAAACCCTCTCTGCTCTTTATTTGCAAAGGTTTGCACCAGTCTATATATTTCATCAATCGTCATTATTGTATGTTTTATTCCCTAGCAAAAGTACGAAATTAATCCGTATAACAAAAAAAGGGAGACCGTTAAGTCCCCCTTCTAGATATATAGTCTTAATGTATTAGCCATTAAGAGCTTTTAGTCTACGCTCTATCTCAGAGTATATCTGCTCTCCCTCACCTTCAGAACAAAAGTCTACCATTCTCTCGATAGGCTTAACTCCAATTGCAGGGACACATATTGTATTACCTGAATTTGTCCAAGTTACACCTGTTTTCTTCATAGAGATAATACCTGATTCCTCAGCCATTAATAGAAGTTGCTTCATCTCTGTACGAGGGTCATTCATACCTGCTAAGAAAGCTGTAGGATTCTTCTCTGCTTGGATCTTCATATCCCAGCGAATCTCATCAACACTCTTGTTAGTATTAACACCTAATACCTTGGCATACCCTACAAGCTCATTTAAAGGCATTTTAAGAGCACTTTGTACAGCATCCATAACATCAGCTACCTTTGCTATTTTTTCTTGTGCAGATTTCTCATCATCTTTTATAGTAAATAATATACTTTTAGATTTAATTCTATGAGGGTTGCTACCATTGGCATTACAGGTGTTTAAATATTTTTGTAAAGTAGGATTAGTGTGATCCACAAAAAGAAAACCATTATTAAAGGATATAGGTTCTCTCATCTTAGCATTTTCAGATTGTTCATCTACAAATATAGATGGTTCACCAGGTACGTATCTAATTTTTCTATTCTCACCTTTTTCAGGGTCAAATATAACGTCTTCAGCTTTTAGTAAAGAAACAACAGGGTATTGAGGCATACCATTTCTTTTTTTAGCTTTTGAAACTAATCTATAAACAGCAGGCTTATACTCTTGTTGTTTATTAGTAAATCGAGGGGTGAATTTTTTTTCTACTACGGGAGCTTTAGCTTCGACCTTAGTAGACGTAGGAGGCGTAACAGCCTTACGAGTTTTTGTTGGTGTCATAATAATTATTTTCTAAAATTAACTTAAAGTTTGTAAAAGGAAGGGGACTAGCCCCTTCCAGTAATAAATAACTAAAATATTAGCTTGGTCTAGTAACAATAGTTATAGATCCAATAGCCTCTATTCTACTTGAAATGTATTCAGAAGTAACGTCATCCCCAATAAGCAAGAATTTTTTTTGTTTATTTCTAGCTGTATAGAATGCTTGAACTAAATCTTCAATTAAATCAGTAGCATAAGATCCTGCTTTTAAAGTTACAATAATCTGATCAGTTGCAGCCCCACCAGTACCATCATTATCCATGTTGGTATTTACTGATTTAAACTTCAACGTAAGAAGATTTTTTCCATCACTTCTACCAGGTCTAAAACCTGTTAAACTTGACAAAGGAAAGCATATTGAATCTACATCTTGATCGTCATCTGCTGCAGAGTCAACAGTTCTAAAGTATAAATATAATTCGTTCATATCTTTATTTTTTATGATATTGCATCATTTACGGTTATTGTTCCTACTGACTCAATTAAAGGAGAGCATTTTTCTCCAGTAAGATCATCACATATAACAAGCATTCCTTTTCTAGAAGATGCAAAAGTATTTATAATATCTTCCATAGTTGCTTTTGCCGTATCGTCAGTTACAATATCAATTTCTATAACATCAGTTGTAAGATCATCACTAGCATCTCCATCAGCAGTTCCATCAACAGCACCATCAAAGTTCTTCATAGATTTGAAGTACATAACCATTCTGTCTGGATCAGCTCCAGGATCATCAGCATCGTCACCAGGGTGCATACCTAAAAATGAAGACAAAGGAAAGCATGCTGAATCTGCAGCAGTATCATCATCATTTAATACTGCAGCAGTTCTAAAGTATAAATATTTCTCGTTCATGTCTTTATTTTTTATGATATGTTAGCCTTAACTGTTACACTTACCCCTGTAATACCTTGATGGATAAATGAAGCATCTATAACAGGTGATTGAGAAGCTTCAGTAGCCACTGTAATCAAACCATAACCTCCACTTGGGGAGTTCAAAGCCTCGCAAATTTCATTCATCATACCTTTATGGTCATGATCAGAATCGACAGTAAGACTAACAAAATCAGAAATAACTTCTGCTCCATCAGTAGCATCATATCCGTCAAAATTATTAATAGACTTGAAATAAACTCCCAAATGAGTATCATCTATAGGAGCCATTCCTGCAAATGAACTAGCAGGAAAACATACACTTTTATCACCATTAAATAAGAATACCGTACCGCTATCGTAATCAGCAGCAGCATTATTTGACCCTGATCCTGAAGCAGTAACATAACTTGCCGCAGTAGCATCACCATTAATGTAACCAACAATATCACCAGCATCTTTATTATTCCCAGTACCAATACCGACAATAATTTCAACTCTAGTTCCAGTTACATTTGTTGTTACAGTTCCAGCAGAATCATCATGTCTAATCTGAACACTAATAAGGTTACCATCTGCACCGCTTTTTACAGCAGTAAGAGTGATAACATCAGAGTTAGGGGTGATAGTTGTGGTAGCTTGGTCAAATTGACCAAAATATAAAAATTTATCTGTCATAATTATTTTTTTTAAAAGATTTAGGAGGGAAGACCTTCTCCCCTCCATCTATCTATATTAATTATGATTTCTTGAACAATAAGAAACGGTTAGGAGCAAATCCTTCAAAACCACGCTCAGTTCTGTAGTTACAACGTAACTCATCAACTCCACTAGTTTTGTTTTGTAGAATAGCACCACCAGTTAACCAGTGCTCCATCTCACGAGAGTATCCGTTAGCTGCTTTATATCGCATTCTTAAAGAAGGAATCTTCTCACCAGACTTAGCATCACGTTGTGAATCCATAGGAATACACATTCCGTACCCATTGTACTTGAATCCAGCAGCACCTAACAAATCAGGACGATTGAATAGGTCATAAGTTTTCTTGTGGAAAGTGTAACCACCACGAGAGAACGAGTTGAAACCTAAGTTCAACGCCATGTCTTTGTTGTTAGCAAAAGTACCATAGTTAGCACCACCTGCTGCATAAGCACCTTGAGAAGCTAATAAGTCATCAATATCTAAAGATAAGTTAATACCAGCGTAAAGAGCCATCTCTTTTGCACCTCTGTATTTGTCTAAAGACTTAACAGCAGCATCAAAGTCAGCCATAGTAATCGCTGAAGAACCAAGATCCATAGATTGACCTTTATTCTCAATAAACTTCAAAAGACCTTCAGTTGTAGTAACTTTACCTCCAGCTTGAGTTGCCGCATCATCATTGTATAAAGACCCATCACCTGCATCACCAACAATCATTGCAAGCTCTGCATAGTCTAAAAATCTTTGGTAAGTGTCAGCCTCACCTTGTAAGTACCATAAGTAACCAGTACCATGCTCAGGAGAGTTAACTTTTACATAAATAGCGTTAGTTGCCTCAGAACCTGAAACTACAAACGACTCTTTAATAATTTGACACTTGTTAGAATAGTGGTGAACTTTAGGAACTAAACCATCTGGTTGATCTGTTTGTTCTGCAAAAGCATTACCAACAACAGCAAATTCTGTGTCTGTAGTTGTAGCTAAAGCATTATTTGATACATTCTTAAGAACTATTTCATCAGGAGATGCAGAGTCCTTAGTAACATAAAACATTGAACCAGAAGCTCCTAAAACTAAATCACCATCACGAACAGCACCTTGCTTATCTGCATCAGAGTTTCCTCCATCAGTATCAGTAGGGTCTATAATAAAAACACCTGAGCCTGAAGTAGAAGCTGTGAATGTATTGTGAAGAAGAGTTTCTTCATAGTGTTCAAAAGTTTGAGCTGTAGTTTCTTTTTTAGAACCCATCAACTCCATTAATCCAGTAATACCTTGATTACCGTATCGTTTAATTAGTTGCTCATCAACATCACGCTTATGAAAAGCTGCTGAAGTATCTCCTGAAGCAATTAAATCACTAGAAGACACATAGTTTGATGTCATTGCAACTGCTGCACTTGATGGTGTTGCCACCATGTTAGTACCTAAACTTACTGTTGCCATTTTTTTATAATTTTAAAATGATAATTAATTTATTTTTCCTTAACCAAGAATTTGTCGTCTTAACATGTCGATAGTTGACTCTTTCTTCTGAGGGGCACCTTGTTTATCTTGTGTAAACGAAGGGTTCTTAATCTCATTAATTACGCTTTCTGTTCC
>Ga0181414_1000197_pt1 | contig 18463 bp, 18 predicted proteins | sample 37SPOviralmetaG_FD_130139 | JGI IMG/M metagenome (GOLD analysis project Ga0181414, IMG submission 130139) | Marine viral communities from the oligotrophic San Pedro Time Series (SPOT) site, San Pedro Channel, CA, USA - 37 SPOT_SRF_2012-11-28 | ecosystem: Environmental > Aquatic > Marine > Strait... | reverse complement strand
CCCTGATTTTGGAAAAAAATATAAAATTTTCCTGAAACCCCTTAGCATTCTAAAGTTTCTGCAGTTTATAGGTCTAAGGGGTTTAACGGAAAAAATACAAAAATAATCCTCTTGGTGCAATATACCACATCTAAATAATAAAATCACACCGAGGCAATAAAAATCAAAATTAAATACGATGACACCATACACATATTTTTATCAATAATTATTAAATAATCACATACTGACAACAGCGGTATATTATATTGTTTTTTATATTTTCTATCTTAATCTTTCCGATGCAATTTGAAATATTTTTTTGTCTTTTTCTACTCCTATAAATTGACGTTTTGTGTTCTTACATGCAAGTCCGGTTGTTCCTGAACCCATTGTAAAATCTAATACTAAATCGTTTTCTTTTGTATATGATTTTATCAACCATTCACATAAATCAACTGGTTTCTGTGTTCTGTGTAATGATTTTTTAGGATTATTAAATTTAACAATTGTTGTTGGGTGTCTTAATCCACTTTTATTGTTTTTAGGAATTCTTTGACAGTTATAAACCCCAACCTTTCCCGTTTCATTTCTTTTATATGGTTTTCCTTCTGTTTTCTGTGGATTATATGTTTTCTTACCACCAGAAGGATTTGACATAACATAAATCATTTCATGTTTTCTTAAAGGCATACGGTTAGCATTTAGAAAACCCACCTTCCGAGATTTTTCCCAGCAAATGTCATATTTAAACCATTTCTCATTGGATTGTATTATTTTATATCCAAATTTTGTTGTAGTAAAAAAAACATAAATACATTTTTTTTTACAACATTTTTTAAGTTCAACCCACATCTGTTTTAAATCTATTACACTGTCCCATTTACACGCTGTTTGTCCGTATGGTAAATCAACCAACACAAGATCTACAGATTTCTTTTTAATTTGTGGTAATATATTGAAACAATCATCATTATATATTTCAAACATTATATTATAATAATATAAATAAAATTATTTAGAAACACAACAGCAATAATATATTTTATTTTCTTTTCATTTCAACACATTCTTGATCATTTAACCATGTAATGTCATCTTTTAAACCGATCTTCCAACAGTAATAAAAACAATCAAAATTACAAGCATTTCTCCAATTTTCTGGTACAACTCCATTGATCTTTTTTTTAAAATGTATTCGTCTCCTTGGTATTATTATTTGTGGTTTCTCTACATGTTCAAAACATTTTCTAAAATATTGTGTATTTATTTTACTACTTGGTAATATAATTATGAACGGTTTTTTTATTTCGTGGATTAGTCTATGTAGTATCTCTGGAACTTTGGAAAATGGTGGATTGGATATAATTATGTCTCCTTTGTTATTTTTAAAAAAATCAATTGGTTCATGTATTACTGTAAAGCCTAATTCTCTCAAATATTCGCCACTCTTACCGTCTCCATAAAATGGTTCGTAGATTACTTTATTTTTTGGTATGTATTGTATTATATTTCGCCATGCATATTTTGGTGTCATATAATCATCATGTTTAATAAATGTTTTTGTATGAAATCCAGACATTTTTTATTCTCTTATATTATAATGTAAATGTATATTATTCTTTTTTTAATATGATGGAGATAACACGGGAGCCATAACCATATGATTTTAATATCTTATAATTTATTGGAAGCTCTTCTTTTTTTAATTGTTTTATTAATTTTTGTAATAGTTGTAATCTCACCACCTTTGCTTTAGCCCCCCTTGTTTTGATATTTCTATAGCTTTCTTTTATATCTTCTGTATTTTCTTTATTTTCTTTTTCTTCATTATCAAATAACAAGCGAATATTAGAATATGACAGTAAAGCACCGGTTCCGTTATGAGCTAAACAAGTTTGTATATATACAGGGTATGACATATCCGTTTTTTTGCCGTATGTTTCAAATGCACAATTTGCATATATACGTCTTAATATATGAAAATGACACTCTTCCGGTGGTATATTAAACGAGAATTTATTCAATAATTCTCTCAATCTATTGTTGGCCTTTCTGCTATATCTTGCTGTCAACTGTTTTTTATTCATTTTTATATCTTCTATCTCATTTCTAATATCTGTATTTAATTTTAATACTTCTTCTACTGTTACAAACAGAACAGGTTTTATATAGTCTTTCTTTGTATCTCTTGCCTTTGCTACTCCTTCCTGTATTATATGGTTCGCTTTCTTACACTCTGTAAATATAGATGTATTTTTGTCTAAAATCTCCACAAAACGAGCACCCGTGCTCAAACCGAATAATATTACTTTATCAGTCCAATGAATAGAGTTCTTTAAGAAATGTTGTAATTTTAATATTTTTGTATAATTGATTTTCATAATATTATTATTTTTTACTATTACTTTGTTATTCTGTTCGTTGTTTATTTTTACAGTGTCTTTATATTTAATAGTAATCTGTAGCTTATGTTTCCTTAATTTTTTTCTATTATGGTCGTTTAGATTATTACATATATGTGCATTAATCTCTGAGCAGTAACCCCTTACTGTTATCAACGAGGCCGTGTTAATATCAACAAGCTTATATAATATTTTCTGTACTCTGTTATATGAACAGAGTATTTTTATATCTTTCTTTGATAATGTTTTAATCTCATTTACAATAGATTTTTTGAAAACAGATAAAGCTGTTAAACCACTAATATTCATTCTGTCCGTGAGCTGGTTTTTAAATAATTCTTTACCTTTTGTATTTGAAAGATAGTTTAAATTTCTCTTTTTAGCCCAAAATCCAATAAATCGTAATAATTTATTATTACTCATTATTTTTTTAAAATGATTTAATATACTATTATTAATGATATTTCTTTTTTGAATATGAACTTTTAATATATGATAGGGAATTTTAACTTTTTTATTTTTCTTATTTTTCTTATTTCTCTCATTTCTCTTATTTCTACATGATACACAGGATTTTAAATATTTATCTTTTTTTTTAAAATTATTTATATCTTGCCATGTATTACAGATTTTGCATTTCTTGCATTTCATATTAAAAAAACTCATTATAAATATATGTTTCTATTTCTCTTATATTGTATATATTTATTTCTCTTTAAGTAATTTTTAAAATTATTATATTTTGTAATATATATATAAATAAGGTATACTGCTGCGAGATGTCAACATTTAAGACCATTGGTTCAAAAGATGAAGTATGGCAAGGAAAGGCTGAACGCACAGCTGGTAAGTTGTATAAAAGACACTTGAAACTAAATAAGCGTGGAAAGGTTGTAAGTATTAAAGCATCAAATGCTGCCTCAAGAAATTTTGGAAGAAAACGTAAAAAAACTGGTATGACTGCAATGGCTGGTATGACTGACGCAGAGCAAAGAGAACACTGTCGTAAATTTTTAGCTACACCACCAAAACCAGAGAAAAAAGAAGAGAAGAAAAAAGAACCAGAGAAGAAAGTAGAATACAAACCCAGGATTAAAAAAGTTATAAAAGCCCACAAAACACAAGAACAGGCAGACGAGCTTAAAAGACAACTAATGGCTATTCAAGAACAGATAGACAAAATGAATCCAGATATGTCTGGTTTTAGTCAATCAAAGTTTAATAAATTAAGCAATGAAGCAACATCTTTACAGAGACAACGAATACAGATATTAAATTATTTAGCGGCAGAAAGGAAAAGAAAAAGAGAAAAAAAGGAAGGAGTTCCGGAAAAAAAAAAAGATATTATTGAAGGCGTAAAATTATCGCCACGGCTGGACAGAATATTAAGACGTCTTAAATCTCATTATTCAGGAGATATAAAAATATTACGAGTAAATTCTACTTTAGACACCATAAATTCAGAACTAAAAAAAATAAGAGATAGAACATATAGAAATGAAATTATTCAATATGTAAACGGTTTGAGAAAACTTAAAAAAATTTCAAAACAACAAGAACAAAAATTGAAAGAACATAAAAAAGACCACGGACATAGTAAAAAACATATGGATATAATGAAAAAAGAAATGAAACAAGGTAAATCTTTTAACGAAGCTCACAATATTGCTATGTCTGATGAAAAACCACGTGAGCAACAAAAGGAAAAGAAAAATGTAAAAATGACTAAGGCCATGGAAAGAATTACACAAAAAATATATTTACATTATTCTGGGGATAGGGTGCTTGGTAAAAAAGGCCTTGAGAAAATAAACAAAAATTTAAAAGAAGAAGCTAAAAAAATAAAGGATAAAAAAATGTTAAGACAAGTAGGATTATATATAGCATCTTTAAAAAAGGCAGCAAAAGAAGAAAAAGCAAACAAACCACAAAAAGAAGTTAAAAAACCAGAAGAAGTTAAAAAAGAAGTTAAAAAACAACAAGAATATAAAAAACCAGCACCAAGACGAGAGCAAAAAAAACAAGAAGTTAAAAAGCAATCAGAAACGACAGAAATATCTAATAAAGTACATATGATTTTATACCATGTACAGATGCATTTTTCAGGTGAAAAACCACTTACAAAAGAACAATTAAAAAAATATGTATCAATGTTTAAAGTAGAAGTTAAAAAAATTAAAGATATGAAAAAAAGAAAATATGCCCTAAAAAGATTTAAAGACGCATTAAAAGAAGCTAAGAAAAATAAAAAGAAATAGAAAAACATATAAAGAAATATATACCATTATATATATATAGAACAATATTGACAAAATGACAGATATTAAAATAAATACTTGTAAGGTATGTAAAAAAGATTTTCCTTTAACTAATGAATATTTTTATGTAACTAAAGGAAAATTTAAAACCAGTAAATGCAAACCATGTAAAATAAAATCATCTAAAGAATACAGAAAAAATAATCGTGAAAAGTGCATAAAATACGCCAGAGAATGGGCGAAGAGATACGAATCAATACCTGAAAATCGTGAAAGATTACAAAACAGAAGAAAATATGTTTTTCAAATTCGCAAACATAAAAATAAATTAGAAAAGACTAATGACCCTGTGAAAATTCAAGAATTAAATAAAACTATAAAAAAATATGAAGCATTACATGCATCTACATTATTGAAAAATATGAAATAAACAAGAGAAATACGATATATATATAAAGAGAATTATGTATAAATAGATTATAAAATCAATAATTATTTTATAATCTAATATAAATATAAAAATAATGTTTAATGATATGGATATATCAAATGATAGTATTATTTTATGTGATGAAGAAATCAAAAGAAGAAGAGAAAAAGGCCTTGTATTAAGGCCAATTGTTGAGGAAAGAATGAGAGTAGTTGAAGAATTACGTAATATCAGAATATCAAAACAAGCACAAAAAAGAACTAAAAATGAAGATAATAATTTTTTTGATATATTATGTTCTGATACTGATGATAATAGTTCATGTGAAGAGAAAGATGAAAAAGTGAACAACGTGAGGCAAACGACAAGCGATAAAAAAATAACAAAATATTTAAATAAAGTTTATAACACGAATTGTGAATGGAACAAGACTATAAAAAAAGACAAAAGTGTACATATTACACATAATGGCAATTTATGTCTTGTGGATAATTCACATGATTGTGACGATAGTTGTTTAATTGTAAATAAAGACAAAATAATGGCGTCGTGTCATACTCACGGACAAAAAAAACAAAACAAAAAAAGATTTAGAAATTTTTATAGTTTATTAAAAATTAAACAAAATATTAAACGTAAAAAAATAGATATATCAGGTTGTGATTATGATTCTAAATTAATAGATTTTGTATATACAAATCATACAGACGCACATGATGATGTATCACATGTATTTTATTCTTTGTTTCATAATACGCTTGTTTGTGCTGATGAAACAAGCAAATACGCTTTATGGTATCACTTCAAAGGGGGTATATGGAACGAAACAAAAGGATTGAGTAAATTGAAAAGATTTTTAAATATTGATGTTGCAAAGTTCTATACATTCGCAAATGATGTATTTGTAAAATATTCAGAAGGAACAGGAGATATAGATTATCCACAATACAAAGATATTTTTGAAAATGAAGTAGAATATAATCAATATGAAAGCATATACGAATGTAGTAAAGAAGTAGAAAAAGTTTTAAGAATGTTAAAAAACGGTGGATATTGTAATCAATTGTTAAATCATTGTATACATCATTTTAAAGATGATGATTTTATAAATAAATTAGATGAAAAAATACATTTATTATGTTTTGGTGAATATGTATATAATTTAAAAACATGTACATGGAGAAAAACAGAGGCATATGATTATTGTAGTAAAGTCTGCGGAGTTACAAAAGAACAAATAAACGATAAAAATTTAAAAAAAGTTAATAAGATATTGTCTGATATGTTTGAAGATAAAGAGAAAAGAGATTATTTTTTAAATTTATTAACAGATTTACTATATGGTAAAAATCAAAAAGAAATATTTCAAGTTTGGCAAGGATTAGGAGCAAATGGAAAAGGTGTAATTGCTACACTATTACAGGCAATATTTCACGATTATTATGCAGAATGCAATGTGACATTACTCACGCAAAAAAGTATTAGTGCTAATAGTGCATCTCCTGAACTTGCTCGTTTACAAGGGGTAAGAATTGCAATGTTTGAAGAACCAGAAAATGGTTCTAAATTAAATTCTGGAATGATAAAGAAAATAACAGGAGGGGCAAAGATAACGGCAAGAAATCTATATGCTAATTCTAAAGAGTTTTTTCCACATTTTACACCAATTATACAATGTAATACTAATTTTAGTTTAGAAAATATAACAGATGATAGTATTCCAAGAAGATTACGATTTTTAGAGTTTGAGAACCAATTCGTCAGTGCGGAAGATATAAAATTAGAAGCTCATAAATTACGAGATGACACCTTGAAAGACAAGGAAAGCATAGATAAATTAAAAGGCTCTTTTATGTATCTTTTATTGAAAAGGTGGAAAGCATCAACTGATGAATATAAATCATATATTCATAATTATATAATACCTAAAAGTATTTTTGATACACAACAAGAGTTTTTAGATGACAATAATTTAACAAAATTGTTTGTTACTGAAAATATTGAAATTATACCTATACAGGAAAGAGTAGAGAATAAATTAGAATTTATAAAATTAAAGGATATGATATCATCTTATAAAAGATGGTTTGCAGAAAGAGAAGAGAAGAAATGTAAAATTAAAAGAAGAATCTTTAAAAGTAGAATTAATAAATATTTACCTAAATTATTCAAAGAAAGATATCAAAAACATCCTTATAATATAAAAAGCGTATATATTCATTGTAAATTCATAGAAGAGGAAGAAGAAGGATTAATGGGCGGATATGAATAAAAAGCAAAAAAGCAAAAAAGCAAAATAAAAGGCATTTTCAAATACATGTAAATAATCGTTTTTGTGTATTTACAAAGGAATTATAATAAAATTTATTTATATTTATGTATTTCAAGATATAATATATATATATATCATAAAGTACTTTTTTATTCTCAAAGTACCAAAAAGTACTAAAAGTACCAAAATGACCCCCATATCTTTTGACGTAGGCCTACCCCTTTTTCTGTAAAAAAGCAACCTATGGTTCTAATATTTTAGGGGTCATTTTGGTACTTTTAGTACTTATATGTATTTCTTTGACAATTGCCTTTTTTGAAAATAATTAAAGAAATAAAAATACATAAAGAAATTATATATAATATAGTATAAGTGAAAATGTCTCAACGATATAGTATGCCCCATGATATTAGTCGTATGGATCAAGTACCTGCAAAAATGCAGATGTATTATTTAAATATTCCTGATGATACTCTTTTAAAATTATTGCCTGGTATATGGAAGATAATTTTAAAAGATTATTTAATATTTGATTATAATGATAAAAAAACATATTATTATATTGGTGAGAAATTAGAAAAAATATATAGAACAATTGAAAATAACGAATATTATATATATCAAAATTATATACAAAAATGTAGACAATGTTTAAAATTTTCTGAAATAAGAATCCAATTAAGACATATTATTAACCAATTTAAAATTCATTGTGTTTTATTAAAAGAGTATAATGTAGCTACATTTTTTGAAAATAAAGTGTACAGAGATACATGGTCATTATATCGTGAAGTTGATTATAAAGCCGTACATAATGCGATTAATTGCGGTTGTATTAAACTACAAGGAAAAAAAAAGCATCATAAATTGTGTAAATGTATTAAAAAAAGATTAATTGATATTTGGACACAATTATGTGATATACTTTATTTTTTTAGAAAGGCTGTAAATATTCCACACAATGGAATATTTTTAAATGACTATCATTATAATTTATTAGCAGGTAGAACATTTAGAATAAGCAAAGCTATTAAAACAATATTATAATATTTCAGAAGAAACTTCGTTTCTTCTATCATATAGAGAACCATTGGTTCTCTGTATTTCATTACCATTTATATCATATTCAAGCCTTAATTTGGTACCTTCAAAACAGAACCGCCATATTCCTTTACATATTTTTATTTTTGCTTCTTTTTTGCATTTAGAACGATGTAATATACATATACTACAACAACGATATAAATCACCTTTTGCCTTATAACGAGATACAAAATCCTTTCTACATGTAGAGCATTTCTTAATTAATTTTTTATCCATATTTTTATCTAATATAATATATATACAAAAAAATTAATAAAAAAGATGTTAATAATAATTAGTCTTAAAAAGTTATCTACATCTGAACGATTAACAATAAGAAAACAATATTCATTAATAGAATATAATGATAATAATCATAAATATAAAAATATTTCAAGCCTTGGTAATGCTGAATTGTTGTGGTTTTCTGTAATACCTTCAATAACAGGATCAATAAATAATAATGTATTTAAATATTTGTTAAACCATGTTCAAGAGTTGGTCAATCCTCAAGTGGTAATTGTTTATAGCCAAGAAAAATACAAAAAGCTTTTAAAAGGACTGTTAAAGGTTGCTAATTTTATAATTCCACATTTTCCACAATTAAAAACAAAAAATTTATATGAAATTTTACATAAAAAAGAAACAAAGAAAGAAGCTAAAAATTTATTATTATGTTCAGCATCAGAAGAAGAAGAAGATTCAGATGTAGATTTTTCAGAATTAAATGAATTATTAGACACATTACAAAATAAATATAATCGTTTAAAATCACTTTATGTAAAAAACCAAAAAAAACAAAAACATCTTTTAGAATTAAATTCTTCTTTTGATATTGAAATAAAAAAATTAAAAGAACAAGTAAATACATTAAAAAAAGAATTAAAAGACAGTTTATTGTTGCCAATTCCTGAAATAAAAAGGGAGACTACAAGTTCAACACCTGAGGATATTATAACTATAGTTGATGAAGATAGTACAATAAAAGTTAAATCAAGTTTGTGTGGTTTGCTATCGTCTCATAAATATACAACTCGTAGACAGAAAAAGAAACTAATACAGCAACTGAAAAAGGAACACCAGCCCACGACGTAATTAGAAAAAAGACCAACAACAACGACCAGTATAACTCAAACAACTTCCACATGTAACATTACTACATAAACATTTTGCAAAAATTAAGCAAAAACCCTCTACGTCTGTAAATGTGTCAGATGTTAATTTATCAAAAATATCTTTTTTACTTGTTCCGTTTTCTTTTAATAAATATGAACGTATATAATCTAATTTTAATTTAGGAATATTTACATCTCGTACCATTCCTAACTTTTTATAGTATATTTTTACATATTTGTCAGGTGTAAAACGCTTTAGATTTGACATGTACCAATTTACACATGTTCTTATATCGCATATATAAATATCTACGGCTGGAAGTTTTTCAATAAATCTTGAATTATCATCTTGTTGAATAATATATGTAGAATTGTATGCATTTAATCTTCGCTGTGTTTTCGCGCTTAAATTGCTTTCAATTAATAATATCATTGTTTTTTCATATTGATCAGAAGATAATAATAAGCGTTCTGTTTCATCTGGTTCTTCTGGTGCTTCTTTCACTTTATAATCAAAGTCTTCAATATCTATTTTTAAATCCATTTTTATTATATTATTAATGTATATATTATTTTATTCAAATGTGACATTAAAACGATTTAAATGCTTTTTATAGTTAGATCTACCTAAAGCGACAGCCAAAACATCGTCCTCGCTTTCGTCAACAAGATTTAAACTTAAGGGCATTTGTCTACGATTGAATAAACTATCAACGATACGGCTACTTGTTCGCGCAAAATGTCGTTCATGTTCCAATCCTATGCGTTGTTGTTCTTCTGCTTCTTTTTTTATATTTTTATAACTTTCTACATTAGCCGCTACTTGTTGAGCGTATGCTTCTTCGCCTCCAATTGCATCAATTAATTTGTCAAGTTCTTCTTGAGTTTGTACGTTTCCACGATATGCATCTATCTGCTGTTGTCTGCCTAACATTATTATTTTTATTATATATAATATAAGGAATATAAAAAAAATATGTTTAAAATTGTAGATATAAAAACAGAAGACAACAAAGTCCCTCAATGTGAAGGAGCAAAAATAGGTATATTGCCTGAACATGGATTTCGTATGTATGTAGTTGGCGGATCCGGTGTTGGTAAATCTGTAATGATTCTCAATCTTTTAAAACGCTTTTATATTAATAAAGACGGCTCTTCATATTTTGATAAAATATATGTATTTTCAGCAACAAAAATTGATTTAGACCCAATATATAAAGTATTAGAATTAGATCCTTTCCATTTCTTCGGTGTTCAAGAGGACGGCATTGAAGCCTTGAAACTTATTTTAAAAATACAAGAAGACGACATAAAAGACAATGGTCTTTTAAATTCTAAGAAATGTTTAATTATCCTTGATGATTTCATTTCTTCCAATAAATTCGTTCGTTCGCTGTTGCAGCCATTTATAGCATCACGTAAATTTAATACGTCAATTATGGCACTGTCACAGAGTTACCATTCACTGATCAAACCTTGTCGCCTTTCTGTGTCTTGCCTTATATATTTTCGTGGATCTAATAAGGAGGTGGACAAGATTACGGAAGACTATCAATTGCCTGGAAAGAGTAAAAAGGAATTTGTAGAATTAATAAATTATGCAACAAAAGAAAAATATTCTTTTTTTTTCTGTGATATCAATCGTGCAATTGAAGACGGTAGATTTAGGAAGAATTTAGAAGAAAAACTTATATAATTAAATTATTATATATTGTAATATTATATATAATATAAAAATGGATTTATATGAAGATATTTTTTCGTCTGGATTACGAGGATCTCCTTCTTCAAATAAACCCCCTACAGATTATGAAAACAAACTTAAAGAATTAAATGAAGACATAGAAGAATACAGAATATTTACAGATCCGGATACAACAGAATTGTTACCTGATGAAATTGTAGAAGAAACAGATCTTTTAATTGCTAAATTACAAAAATTTTATAATGCTACACCTCCACAATTACGCAATAAATATCCTTTATATACATCATTGGACACACGTACAAATAGGATACAAAATTACGAGGATTTTTTTAAATCTCTTCAAAAAAGAAAAACTATAAATTTAAGATTAATTGATCAAGAGCCAGGAGAACAAGAGACTTCTGTTGTACTTGATACAGACGAAGATATAGATAAATCAATTGACGATTTATTAGAAAGTTATGATCAACCAGAACAACGCACACAATTGCCAAGCCAATCAGAACCATTAGAAGACCCATTAGAAGACCCAGATCCTAATTTACCACCAAGAGAACAAGACGACGATTCATATTTTACAAGATTTTTTAGAAATATAGGATCAATAAAAGACCATCAATTCACCGGCCCATATACAAAATTATTTGATAAATTACGAGATAATGTAGATCCTCATTCTCCTTTGGACGCTTTGTCTTTAGCACATGATATTAATTTTAGTATAGCCAAAAATTCAGAAGAAGAACAAGCCGCAGACGATACATATATTGGACATGTAGAAAAACTCTTAAGAAATATATCAAGCCGTAATTTTGGAGGACGATATGACACAATGATCGATAATATTGCAACAGTTAAAAGAGCATTTTCTTGGAAAAAAAGCTCAGGTATTAATTTTTTGTCAGATGAACAATACAGAGAAAACGAAATGAGACCAGAACAAATTTTAAACAATTTAAAAAGTTTGCGTGACAAAATACATGGTTATTCTAATCGTGGAAAATTGAGACAGATGCCAATGAAAGATTTTACACAAAAAACTAAATTTGGTCATACTCATGATCCTGAATATGAAGAAGCAACACGCACAACAGTAGGTGAACTTGAAGAGGATTCATCTGATCCAGGCTTTACAGGTCACAAAGCCGATTCAGATACAGATATAGATACATCTGGATTATCTGACTACCACGACCCAGCAGCTGCTGCAGCAGAAAGAGAAGCAGGGCAAAGACCAAAAAAACCAACAAAAAGAGATCCTTTTATACATTCAAGTTTAAGAAAAGGCGATATATTTAATCCATTTGCACCACCAAGAGGAGACGCCACAGATACAGACACAGAACCAAGCGATCCAAGTAGCGGCAGACCACTACGACCACGAAGACGAAGAAGACCACCAAGAGGACCAGGAGGACAACCACCAGGAGCAGATCCAGCCATGGAGGACGTATTCAATCAAAGAGAAAGAGAAAAAAGAATATTTTTAAATAATGAAGCATTGGCAGATGATCCTGAATCTGTTCACTGGCTTCGTCCTTCATATTTGAAACGTTATAAACAATTACAAGAGCTTAATTTTTATGCATCACAAGAACACAAAGAAATAGAAGATTACAACGACGAATTAATTTTTGATAGACATTCAGGATTTGGAGAAAGAACAGAAAGAAGTTCTAAAGGCCTGAATATGGTTAATACCATGGCAGAACGTGATTTTTGCTTACGATTTAATCTTGATCCAAATGCTCCATTTTATAATAATAAAAGATTTATAAGTAAAAGAGACGCAGATGTAACTTTTGGAAAAGGTGAAAAATACAATTATCCATTTATTAATCAAAAATTTCCATTATATACACTTCCACGCGATTATTCTCCAGCTTATGAACTTGATAACAATTCACGCATAAATGAAGGCGTTTCATATGATGAATATATAAATGCTGGTCTTGGTCACATATATGGTTCTAAAAAATATGATAATTATTGTAATAAAATGAAAAATTATCCAGAACCAATGAAATATTATCATACAAATTACATGGACGCACCTCTAAAAAATCAAATTGACCAAACGCCTCAATTTCCTTTTGACAGAAAAATGTTTGATAAAGTACAACCAATAAGAAAACAAGGAGGAGACATTCCGGCATCTATTAAATGCGATGAAGAAGTCAATAGAGTTGGAGCAAATATAAAAGATAAAACTCCAGAATATAATAATTGGACTGATGAATATGCTGAACATTACAATAGAATGTATACGAAACCAAGATATAATAATATTTTTTTTAAATAAATATATTTTATAATAGTATATATAAAAAATGAATGTTTTAGGATTTACAAGAGATAACTATCATACAGGCAATGTTGTAGTTACCGGAAATTTAAAAACAGATACGTTAGATGTCAAACATTCAAATATAGAATTTTCAAATGAACCAGACCAAAATGTAGAAATAACACACGACGAAGACGTCCACGCTGTTTTCACAGAGGAAGGAGATTTGACTATAGTGAACGGTGCTTTACATTGTAGAAAGATCGTAATGAATGAAGATGTGCCGTGGTTTACTGAAGCATTTTATCAATACTATATATTTACGGAGAATGACACATTAATTTCTGGTAATAATTCAAATTTACATTTAATTTATCCAACACAAACATTCAAATCAACTGGGAATACTGAATCAATATTTACAGAGTTTAAAATTCAAACTGCTCCTTCTGGTTTTCAACTGGCAATTGGTGTTGTTGTTGCTTCACGTAGAAGTTCAAATGATTTCCCAGAGGTAATATCTGGAAACAACTTTTTTGCTGTTTTAAATAGCAACATATTAACTCTGGTACAAGATGATATAATAAAATTAGAACTAAAAACAAATAATAACATACACGTCTATCAAAACGGAGTTCAAAGGGCAGCCTTAGGATATTCACAATTATTTACTAATTTACAAAATCACAATCAAGGAAGTGATACAGTATTCTCTTGGTATTTGGTTCCTCAACAAACTAACAATTTAAACACATTTAGATTGAAATTATTGGATTCTTGGAGTGAATCAGAATTACATAATGAGTCAGAAATTGATATTGGAACATTACTTTCTATAAAACAAAATAATAATGATTTAATAAATATTGATTCAAATTCTGTAGATTTTGAAGCACCAATCCATTTGAAAAGTATATCTACGATTACAGATATGTTGGCATTAAATAATAATATTGATGCATCTGCTATTGTGTGGAATAATGAATTGAAATCTGCTTGTTTATTCAATGGCACACATTGGGAAATGCTAAATAGACGAGCCCAACATATCACCGTTGCTACTTCTTATTATTCTAAACAATATAATTCTAATACTAATTTTGCTAATATAAATGATTCATTTGAAACTACTTTTACTGTTTTAACTCCAACTTATAGAATTAGATTTTATGCATATGTAGATGATGCAAATTCCACGGCTCAATATTTTCAAGCACGTTTAATAGACAATATAACTGGCACACCAACAGCATTCTCACAAACCATCAATATGGCGAGGTTTGACGAAACCGATGAAATGGCACTTTTGATGGAATTTTTTATAAGTGGTTTAACTGTTGCTGATAGTCATAAAATAAATATTCAAGGACGAACAACGATAATAAATGATATGATAACGATTAAATCAGGACAAAATAGTTTTACCGAGATATACCCTAAATCTTATTTTGAGATAATACCATTATATAATGTATCTACTTTCTAACTATTATATGAAAAAAAATTATTTAAAGATATACAAAAAAAGATGTTTTAAAAAAATTAAAAAAAGAAAAAAAAGAATTAGTAAAAAAACATATAAATATGATAAATAAAAAAACAACAAAAATATTATAATATAAACTGTATTATTTTATATTATAGTATGTTAAAGGGTATGTATGTAATTATATTTATATATCTGTTTTTATGAAGTTTTTCATCTAAAAACAGTTTAATTATCAACAACAATATTATTTGGGTATACTCTAATAACTGACATATAAGAGAGATATGTGTCTGCTTGTCGTGGATCATTATTTGCATTTGTTTGTTTAGAAGAAACAGATACGGATTTACTGTTATTTACAGAAATTCCTGAGAATTTAATTAAATGAGAAGTTTCAAGAGAACGAGACAATGCAGAATATCCATTAGTTCCAAAATTTGCAAATGTCAATTGTGTATCTCCGTCTGTTTTGTCTTCTGCTTGTAATCGTAAAGAATAATTGTCAACAACGCCAAGTATCGGCTGCTGTGGAAAGTATTGGGCCCCACAGCGTACACTGTACTCAGTAAGATCACCAACGAGAGCAATGCCACGGACACTGTCTGCAGTAGCCGATGCGATGTCTGCTGTTTTTCTGTAAATACTCGTTACTTTGGTAGCACGCGCAACGGCTTTAGAAATTACTTGACTTTGTACGGTCGTATATCCTACATTTTCTCTATGGTGACTAATGATCGGTATTTCTAAACCATTTGAAACACAATTTAGCTCAATTGCTCTCTTGGCTGAATCTGAAACAGTACAACAAGTCAAATTCAATTTAGGGCTTGTAATTGTCCAAGTAACTGCACCAGGTGCACCGTCCCAAAAGAACATTGACGCAGTTGGTGCAAAAATAAAGCGCAAGCGTAGACCCTCGCACAATTGAGACGGTAAAAGCTGCGGAGAATTCCAGATCTCAGAAATATCGGCTAAATTTATATGTACTCCAAAACTGGCGGCATTATATGCTTGTGGTGGCATACCATAGCCGGCACTATGTCCAACGCTTTCAATCCATCTTTTAGATTTTTGAGCTTTATGTTCTTGAAGTTTAAATACTGATGGATTTTCAAGACGATCCAACTCTGAACCCCCATTCCTCGCAATAACTAATATTGTATCAAACATATTTAATACAGATCCTGCCCCAAAACTCCAATTATTCGCTGTCCCTGTAACTTGTAAAGTAAATGAAAGAGTACTTGCTCTACCGTCTACTAATTGATCGCCTGTTTGTAGCACGAAATCCATACTTGGACTATTTTGATTGTATTGTGTTGCATTTGCAGGAAAAGTTTGAACATTTCTTGCTACAACAAGGGAATTTTGCATAGGTACTTTATAAACTAAAGAGTTCAAACTAAGCAAAGAATTTACAGGGGATTTACTATCCGGCTGTTTTTTCTGTTGAACAGAAAGGCTTCTTAATTTGCTTTCTGTGCTTTTTTGCATTGTATTATTTTTATTATTTTATAATGTATATATTATATATAAAATAAAATTATTTTACGCAAATAATGACAGAAATTTTAACAAACAAATATAAAAGCAGTCTTATTAAAATATGCGCATCAGATGCTAAATATGATTCAGGAAATGAAACAAGCACGGTAAGAATAGGGCTAAATTCACAATTAGAAGGGTTACGTAATGTAACAGCTATACAAATTATAAGCGTAAGTATTAATCATACATTTTATAATGTAAAAGATTGTAAATTTCTATATACAATTGGAGGAGTTGACAAGACATTAAATTTTACAGATGGAAATTACACAATAGATACCTTCATGGCAGAATTTGCGGTATTGTGGTTAGCAGCCGAGGGCGTAAATATTGTATATACACCAACAACAGGAGGAACGCCAAGCTTAAATCCAAATACTCTTAAACTTGCTTTAAATCTCAATACTGCTTCTGCTGTTAGTTTTACAAGTTCATTGGATAATAAATTAGCCGCAATATTAGGTTATGGTATCAGTGGTAAAACATATGTTACAAATGGTACAGGTGCCCTTACATCTCCTCATATGGTCAATTTATTGTCTGTGGATCAAGTAATGATCCATTCTCCAGAATTGTCTTCTAAATCTATCGTTCCAAATATAGATACACATGCAGATTTTATTATTTCTGTAAATTTGAATGTTCCTTTTGGGTCTAATTGTTTTCATGAAGTAACAAGCGGAAGCAGTTCATTATTAAAGTATAGTACACCACAAACATTTACAACATTATCATTAAGTATAAGAGATAAATATCATAAATTGCTTGATACAAACGGCTCAGATTGGACAATAATATTTAAAGCCTATTATTTTCCATATTAAATTTTATATGTTTTTTAGTCTTCATATGCTGTGCTTTATTGGAGTAAGTGTAGCAACCACCACAGGGACACTTATATTTTATTCTTTTTTTTATCATTAAATAATCTCTATTATTAACATAATAATCTTTTATTTGTTTACATATTTTTGTATAATTATCTTGATAATATTCCGAGGGGGTTCTTCCTGCTACATGTTTATTTACACATCTTGATGATCTTATATGTTTTCCTTCTTCACGCTGCAACTCATCTTTATTATCACAAGGACAAGCACATATTAATTCTATATATGCGTCTTCGTGTCTAACCAATTCATAGGACGTCATATACTTAGATTTTCCTTTTAAAAATCTTTTATATCTTGATTTATGAGCAGCAAACCTCTTGGATAGTGTTTGTGTTGTACTTCCAATATATATGTTATCGGTTGTATGTGAGCGAATACAATATATTTTACTATTTTTATAATCTACAGGCATTTTATATATAGAACTACATAATATAAATATAAGACAAAAAAAACGTAAAAAAACGTGAAAAAAGAATACATGACTACCACAAAATTTTATCAGAATACCAACTATTCGTTCTTTTATTATTTTTTATTTTTGGATATTTTTCATGGCGTTTCATATACAATTCCCTTCTCTTATCTGCATATTTTTGACCTTTGTCTATTATATATGTAGCATAGTCAGAATAAAATCTGCCGTCACGATGTACGCCACCAATAGATGCTAATTTTTCATTTGTTTTTTTATCATAAACATCTATTTTTTTATTTTTATTTGTACTGGGTTTAATATAAAGGCCGTAAGAAGCCGCTTTTTTTTCCTGCAATTTTTTAATTTTATAACTCATTTTATATAATATAACATATATAAAAAACAATAAAATATAAAAAACAATAAAATATAAAAAACAATAAAATATAAAAAACAATAAAATATAAAAAACAATAAAATATAAAAAACAATATAATATACCGCTGTTGTCAGTATGTGATTATTTAATAATTATTGATAAAAATATGTGTATGGTGTCATCGTATTTAATTTTGATT
>Ga0181414_1000196_pt1 | contig 18569 bp, 6 predicted proteins | sample 37SPOviralmetaG_FD_130139 | JGI IMG/M metagenome (GOLD analysis project Ga0181414, IMG submission 130139) | Marine viral communities from the oligotrophic San Pedro Time Series (SPOT) site, San Pedro Channel, CA, USA - 37 SPOT_SRF_2012-11-28 | ecosystem: Environmental > Aquatic > Marine > Strait... | reverse complement strand
TTGTTATTATCTATATTATCTCCACCATTTCCAAAGAATACTAAACCTCTTCTTGAACCTGTTGTATAGTCAGAGTTAGACCCTTGTTCTGTAAATATTTTAGTACCTTGTATGTTCATACCTGTCCAATAATTATTAGTCTCCCTACTACTTGCGTATGGATGCCAAAGAGTTATCTCGCATAGAGCAGGGCTATCATCAGCAGCATCCCAATAAGTAAAAACCATGTAATCTGTGTTTACATTACCGAATCTACCATGCTCGTCTCCATTATCAGCAGCATATTGACCTGTCCAACAATAACTTCCATTAGTTCTAATCGAACCATCAGCATTAATATAACGTCCTTTCATCCAATCATCTTGAGCCCAAGAGTAAAAAACTTTATAAAATTTATAACTATCTGAAAATATATTATCTATGCTTACTGAAGTAGCTCCTCCAGTAGGGCCAACTCCACTAGCTATCTTTGTCCAAGCACCTCCATCCCCCCATAATGCGTTTGTTCCATCAGAAACGAGAGCTTTACCATTAGTTGATGAAGATTGGGTTGGTATAGGATTTGCTACCCCTTTTGCTACTAAATTCCAATTTGATTGAACAGAACCACCAGATGATGGTACTTGTGAACCGGGAGTTGATACTGCAATATATGTAGAAGTAACACCAGTATCTGTGTATTCAACAAGGTCATCAACAGAATATGCAGGGTTAGGACTACTACTCCATGTACCTCGCCAGACTTGTTTGATTTTGCCTAAATCAATAGTTGCCATAATTAAATAGTTGCGATTAGTTTACCATTTGCATTTAAGCTAAAGGTAAAACCAGTAGCTGCAAAAATCACATCTTCAAACGCATCATAATCTGTACCAGAAATATTGTCCACACCACCATTAGTTGAAGTAACTTCTAGTTGTGATCCATTTGTTTTGAAACCATATACTTCTGGTGATGATACACCTGTAAGATTAGCCCCACTTATAGCAGGGAGGGTTGCAGGAAATCTTGCATCTGGGATTGTACCTGATGTTAAATTACCTGCATTTAAATTAGTTAAATCTATTGTTTCGTAACTTGGATCAGCACCATTATTAGCTCTTAAAAATTTACCATTATTACTTGATGTGCCGTGTTCTAATTTTGCAAGCGATATAGAATCATCTGCTAATTTAGAACCTGCTATGTTTGCACTTGCGTTTATGTCATCGTTAACAATAGCTCCGTCAACAATTTTGGCACTTGTTACTGTGCTGTCGCTTGGAGTTCCAATACTTACAGACGCACCAATAGTAATAATAAAATAATCAGCCCCGGTAGGAGGAGGTGCAGCAAACACAATATTTGCACCATCTAACGCAAAACCTTCACTAGGTTGGCCTGTACCAGTATTTGGTTTTTGTATAACTCCATTAATACTGACCAACATTTGTTGAGCAAATTGACCTGCGTTGCTTAACGTAAATTTATAAGCAGAGTTATTAAATGTTGCACTATTACCGCCAGTACCGCTAAAGCTGCCAATAGTATTTATAAAGAAATTACCAATAGATTGCGTTTCTTCCCATGCACTAGTAACTGAGTTGTAAACTAATAATTTTCCACTTGCTTGATTATAAAATAAATCACCACCATCTAGATCTGTTGATGGGTTGTTACCACTATTATCTGTTCTATATCTTTCAGCAAAAGCATTTACACCACTAAGGTTAGATGCAACAGTATTAACATTTGCAATGCTGCCACCAACATTATTAACATTAGTAATACCACCTGCAACAGTATTAACGTCAGAAATATTACTAGCAACTACTCCTATATTGTCATCGCCAACAGCAATTGTATTACCCATGCTATTGCCATGTACTGTGCAGTAATAACGTAATGATGTAGGGGCATTAGAAGCTACAACAAAAGTTACGTTAGCCCCTGCCTGACCTGCTGTACCATTAACAGTTACACCAGTTGTATATGCATTACCGCTTGCATCTTTAAAAGCTAATGGGTGATTGTGATTTGTGTTATTAGATTGATCAAATATATATGTATATCCTCTAATTAAATTTAATGTTGGGTTTGATGCACCATCAATATAAAAAACACCACTAGCTACAGTAACTGCATATGTTGTTTGACCTGCTAATACTTGACCTAATGCATTTATATTGGAAATATTGTTACCAACCAGATCTACATTAGTAATGCTATTTGCAACAGTATCTATTTCAGATGTTGTTTCTTGTAAATCTGCTGCTGCTGTTTCAATTTCAGATACAGTTTCATTTAAATCATTAGCTACAGTAACTACTTTAGCTATATCTGCTGCAACAGTATTAACATTAGATATGTTACTTGCTACTGTATTGACATTAGCGATATCTCCACCAACTGCATTTACATTACTTGCAGCACCTGCAACTGTATTAATATTACTAGCGTTACTTGCTACTGCGTTTACGTTACTAGCATTACCTGCTACGGCATTAACATTAGATATATCTCCGGCTACAGTATTAACATTGCCAATAGAAGCTTGAACTGTATTAACTTTTGCTTGGTCAGCAGGTGTAAGTTTTAACAATACCCATGCAGTATTGCCAAGGTCATAAACTTTAGTGACGTTGTCTGTAGTATTAAAATATAATGCTCCATCAATAAGTGAATTGCCATCATTATCTGTAGCAGGGTCTGAGCTTTTTGCACCTAGATATCTATCATCAAAACTATCTAATGCGGTTTCTGCTGCTGTCTTAGCTGTCTCAGCAGCCGTTTGTGCTGTCTCAGCAGCCGTCTTTGCAGTTTGTGCGTCATTTTTATGTGTGTTTGCATTTGTTTCAGAGGTTGCTGCATTTGTTTCAGATGTTGCTGCTGCTGTCGCACTATTAGCTGATGCCGTTGCAGAATTGGCAGATGCCGTAGCTGATGATGCTGCATTGTTTTGTGCAGTAGTTGCTGATGCTGCATCTACAATTAAATCCCAGTTTGCAGAGTTAGTATTAGTTGTTAATGGTTGTGACCCGGAAGATGTATGTGCCGTGTTACAAAAGAAAATATTATTAGTAGAAGTATCCTTTACAAGATCTCTTACAGCATAAGCAGTACTAGCAGCCCAGTTACCACGGTATGTTCCTAGCTCTTTTAATACTTCAAACTCACCTAAATTATCAAAACCTAAAACTTTATTTGCACGATTAGCTGCATTTTCTGTAATTTCTAAACTACCAATAACATTAGTTAATGAAAATTTAATTGACCTATCTAATTCATCTTGTTGTTGCTGATGTAAAATTACCGATTTATCTAATGCATCATTAATAACTTCTGGATAAAATCCACCTTGGTTTGTTAAGTCTGTACCTTGTAATGGTGTTAAAGCAGAAGTAATAACAATAGTAAAACCACTTGCTAAATTTTGATCACTACCCCCAGACCTTAAAGTTATGCTTCCACCGGGGTTACCGTTTTGGTCTGAATTTAAAGTAACTATATAATCATTGCTTGCACCATGGGTTAATGTAGTTTCTATACTTGTTGCAGTTTCTAATTTTTTTACAACAACATCTAAAACTGTAAAAACTTTAAACGCAAAGGGATATGTAGCAGTATTATCATTACCAACTAACGCATTCGTCTTTCTTGTAGTCGAATTTATTGTCATTAATTAGACATCTTCACTATCTTATTAAGGTTAGCTGTAGATCTTTGTATTACGGTCACACCTTTAATTTCTACTTGGCTGACTTGGTTTACCTGTTACTAAACCTCTAAGATAATCTGGCAAACTTGTTGGATCTACTTTTCCACGATTAACATCTACTTGATAACCTATAGGTTTACCTAATATTGTTAATGGTATACCAGTAACTAAAGACATAAAAGTCAACATATCTTTTACATTTCTACCAGACAAATCTTTATCTTCATTAGTAAGAGCCAAATAAAACGATACTGGTGCTCGCAAAGAAGATTCTAATATTGATACAGATGGACTTAATGTAATACGATCATTGTAAGGTTTATTGTCTAACATATTTATACCAACTAAAGCAGTAGTCCCAAATGGTACTAAAGCTGCTGCCGTTCTAAATTGCGATCCAAAATACCAACCCATTACATCATTAAAGATACCATCATCTTCATCATCGTTAAAACCTTCACCTAATGCTCTAACTATCATGTCTGCAACAAATGATGGCATTGCAAAACCAAAAAGATAAGTCATAAACAATTTACCTTTATTACCCCTAAAACCTAAATCTCTCATTATTTTTTTATATGCTGTGCCATTTAAATTTGCAATCATATTAAAGTAATTTTGAAATTGCAAAAATGTTTTTATAAAAGGTGTATTAATCATAAACGCAGGTAAATCTTCTGCACTTAAACTGTCTTGCGTTAATCGAACATTTGCATCTGCTTGTTGTATAGCTTCTGCTTTTGCTTCTTCAAATGACATTTCTGTAGGTAACTCTGCCATAGTTTTTTCATATGACGCTGCCCATACAACACTATCTACTTGGTTTTGAAATGCTTGTTGTATAAAGTAACCATGATGTGTTGCCCATTTTTGTACTTTTTCAAATTCATTAGGATTTATAAGCAATTCATTTAAATTATCTTGTATATCAAATATTTGGGTATTTTGCCTTTCAGACATAAATGGAGATAATTGTGCTATTTCATTTGCAAATTTATTTGGACTTTGTAAATACTGACCTAATGCACCTTTTAGATATCGTGGTTCTACTTTTAACATTGCCGGAAAGTATCCTGTTAATTGCTGCATTGCGTTTGAAATATTAGCAAACATTATTCCAACACCTGTTCTTTTTCTAACTGTTTGCCAAAATACATCAACACTTTCTGGATGTGATCCGGGTATAAATGTTCTTTGACGAGCAGAATTATTTAACCAAGGTATTAACATTCTGTCTATATATGTAGGGTTTATAATATTTATTTTTTTTGTAAATTCTGGATGTTTTAAAATTTTATGTACGTTTTTAATTGCAGGTTGTACATATGCAAAACGTAAAGCATCATCTATATGTTTTGTCATTACACGCAAATCTAAAGACAATGGCCCGGCAAATTGTTCGTTACGAGTTCTAGTAAATCCATCACCAGTAGAAGGTAATGTTTGTCTATATTCAGAATCTAATTCTTCTAATTTTGATATTGCTGCTCTTTTTCTATCGGCTCTTGGATCTAAAGCAGCAGGTACATATCCACCTCTATAAGTACCAAATTTATTTACAATAGGTGTAGCTTCTATTTCTTTAAAATAATAACCATATACTTCTTTATGTGCTTGTTGTGCAATAGGTTTCATTTCTTCATTTAAATCCCACACTTCTTGTAAAAAATCCCAATCGTCTTTATTTATATAACCTTCGTCTTCCATACGTTCCATAAATGAATCCCATGCTGTCGTATCTATAGTTCCATCTTCTAATTTTGTAGCCCATCCTCTACCTAATAATAATTTGCGTTTATTACTGTTATTACCTATATGCAACATAGCTCCTAACAATTCAACTTTACCGGGAACTGTTCCACCATTACCAAACCTAAAACCAAATTCATTTGCTTCAATTGCATCTTTTCCTATACGATCAGCATCTACTAGCATCTGTAACATAGCTGCGTATTTTTTAGTGTATTTGTTTCTTTCTGGTCTATATGCATCTAATGCATTTTTAACAGGTCTCCAAATTAATCTTGTGAAAGGCCCTGCCATGGCTGTTTCACGTTCTAATGTTGCACCTGCACCTGACCTAACTGCACCGTCTAGGTTATCCATCATATGTTCTACACGAGATCCAGATGATTCAAAACCTTGAAATATATAACGTATTTCTTCAAATCTAGTAGGAGTTCCATCCATTCCAATTTCTTTTAGATTTTTTTGTGTAATAATTTCATCTAGTCTGGCCAGTATTGGTTCTATAGCAAATTCTAAATCTACTTTGTCTTGTCCATCTATAATTTGTTTGTCGTTTCTAGCTTGGTATATTAAAGATTTAATCTGTTCAGTTAAAGTAGTAAATTGTTGCCCGGTTAAATCAGTTAATTCTTTAGAATTGAAATCTACAGCATCTTGAATTATTGGAGCTAATCTTTCATAAACGTCTGCATTATATAATTTTAATTTGTCTACATAATCCATAGGACTATCTATAGCAGGGCCTACTCCATAAGAAGCCAATATAGATCTTGCAGCATTTATTAAATCTATATTTTGTGTTTTAGCTCTTGTTTTATCATTGTTTATATTAAAAACTTTATTAAATAATGCGTCTTTACCTTTAGTTACTTTGTTGTATAAATTATGCATTTTTACGGCTTCTCGTCCTAACTCGTGTTGCAATAACTGTGCACGTTTATATTTTATTGCGTCTTGTGTATTACCTTCCATCATAGCTTTTTCAGTAAGTTGTACTGATCGTGCTTGTGCTCTTGCATATCTTGATGGCCTAATTTCTTTCATTGGTGTTTTTGCCAATATATCTTGTGCAACTTGTCTAGCTGCTGCAACTTGATAACGAACTGGTTGCATAGCTTTTGATAAAAAGCGTAATTCAGTTGCAATAAATTTTGCTCTTGCTTTGTTATGTAATGCTTCTAGTGCTACTAAATTTCTTTGTTTTGGATCAGCTAATTCACTATATTCATCTAACATACGTCTATTTGTACGTTCTTTAACAACATCATTTATTGGTTCTAAATCAAGCAAAGCATTAATCATTGCGTGTGCTGATTCATAATTAAACATTTCAGCAAACAATGCTAAAGGCTGTCCATTTTTACGAAGCATACCGTATTGGCCAGTACCTAATTTTTTAATTTCATTGGTCATATCATAAAATTCTGATGCTGCTGCTATGTTTTTAACTTCATCTAAACTAAGTTTATTGCCATCAGTAACTACTACTGGCTCACCTTGATCGTTTACGGTTTTACCATATCTTAAAAAGTCTGCTAATCGATATGTTTTTTCTTGTTTAGCCTTTTCCATTTCTTCAGCTAATATTTTTTTTCTAACAGTTCTTTCTTTTGATTGTAATTTTTTTATTATTTTATCTTTAGCATTATCTAATACTGACATTTCTTTAAAACTTTTTTTACTTAATGCAGCTATAGCTTCTTCTTGTGCTTGTTGTATGTCTCTTGTATATTCAGACCATTCTGCGTCATTCATTCCGCTGCTTTCTTGTGTTTCAAACATAGGTTTCATATTATATATTCTTTCTGATTGTTGTATTTCTTGTTCACTAGCCACCATTCGATCCATTACACCTCTAATTTCATCTGTAAGTATTGGCAGGTCTACACCATTTTCTGCTTTATATATTTCATTTAATTCACCTCTAATAGATTGATAAATCCTATTTAAAAATTTACGAAATCTAGTAAACATTTCTTGTAATTTACTATTTGGTGCAGCTTTTTCTTCTGATAAATATATTTCGTAGTTATATGCAAACGATTCATGGTATTTTCTTTTTTCTTGTAATGTCAAACTATTCCATGTATCAACATCTGTTACTTCAAAAAAGTCTAATAGCTTATTAAAATCGTCTGTCATTCTTTGAGTAGCTTGTCCAGAAGATACTAATTGCTCCATAACAGTTAACATATAGTGTGCTGTCTCATGTAAAAACGTAGATAAATCAGCTTCTGTAGTTAGAAGTGTTGTTAAATTTTTAGGATCAAATTGACCTCTAGAACCTTTTGGTGTTTGTGCTTGTGAGAATAAATCACTTTGTTTTTCTAAATTTTTCCTTGTTCTTCTTAATTTAGTTTTTTCAATTATTCTTGCTCTTGCAGCAGCAGCTTCTTCTGGTGTTGCTGCTTGTGCTCCAAACAATGCACTAGCTTTATCTCTTAATTGTTTATCAACTTCATTTGGACTTTTATCTCCATATTCTCCCATATATGGTTCACCTAATTCAACTACCCGGTTAATTATATTTCCTGTTACTTGGTCACTAGTTGGTGCAAAATCTGGAACATTTGGATTTTCATCTATTTCTACTGAAATAGTTTCTCTAGCTTTTCTATTGTTAAATCTGAAATCTCTTCGTCCGTCTGGGAATTCATCATCGACACTAAGTCGAGCAGGGTCGAGTCTGATTGCAATTGAGGTATCACCATAGCCAAGATCTGCTGTATCTCTGGTGGTAAAGAAGGGATCACTTGCTGTAGTGTATTCGAGTCGATTGGACTCTCTGATTGCGTCTGCTGATTGTTTGTCGGTGTGGTGGTAGATGGTAACTGTTCCGTCTGTGTTAAGGGGAAGTCCAGTTCCTTCATCTGTTGGGGTGTCAAAATTTCTTCGTCCTTGTCGGAAAGTTTCATTATCCTGTTGTATTCCATCTGGTCTTCTTTCTCCTGATTCAGCAACTCTTGCTCTGTCAATGCTCTGGTTTTGAATTTCAAGGTCTACCTCCTGTATTGTGGATTGTATGTCAATTTCAGAAATACCAAATTTTTTAGCTAATTCTACGGCAGCATTAGCATAATCTGGTGCTTCGTTATCTACATAACCTTTAGTGTCTTCTGCTTCTACTAGTTTAGCAGAATCATACAATCTTTTTTCGGGATACCATAACAACGCTTGCAAGTCAGCCATTGTAAGATCTGAATTATCTTGTTGCAATACGTCCAACGCTTGATTAAATACTTTTCTAATAAATCTTCTTTCTGGTGCTCCGCTTGGTGCTTCTTTTTGACCATCTAAAAATTTTGTGTAACTAACACCATTTTTTCTTATTTCATCTCCTATACCTATTCTTACAGATCCTTTTCTTGGCTTGCCTAATATATCTATTATTGTTTGTTCTAACTCTGGTTGATCTCTTATAGTTGCACTTTCATTCATTATTTTTCTATTTGGTTTATCAGTACTTGCATTGTCTATAGCAACAGCAACTTCATCTAAATTAGTCATTCTAATTTTGACACCAATAAGATCTTGTAATTTTTTTCTTTGTTTTGGACTTAATGCTTTTAACAATGGTTTTAACTGGTCACGTTTCATATTTGCTTGCTTACGTTGATCTAAAACTAATGTTCCTGTTAAACGACCCCATGAACGTATTAACCACCTATCCATAGTAAGTTGTTCATAAAATCCATATAAATTTGCAAAAAACCCATTGCCAATTTTTGGCCCCATTACGGCAGCACCATATACAATCTCAGATAAATTTTCACCAGATACACCGCTATTTGTATATGCTTTAACTTCTTTAACTGTGTGTTGAGTTTTCATAAACTGTTCTAACTCTTCAAAAGGTTTTTCTCTTATTAATTTGTTAAACAATTTAAAATTGTTGTTAATAGCATCAGTTGCTTTTCCTATTCCTATGTTTGTAGGAAATTTACCTGTCTTTTTGTAATGCCTATATGCTTTTTCTGCTAACTCAAAGTTTTTATCAACTTTAATCATGTTAGAAGTGTTAGCTAACGACCAAGTAAATGCAAAATTTGCTACTGGGTCAGTTTCTAATTCTGGATGTATCTTAGCTAAAATTCTTTTTGCTTTAGTTACTTTTTCGTTATACCAACCAACAGCATTACTATTTTCTATTAATGCATATCTAGCATCATCAATTATTGTTTCTACTAAATATTTTTCTGTTTCTAATGACGCATCATTAACATCAATACCTGCTTCTTTTGCAGCTTGTTTTACTCTTTCTTGTAACTCAATTTTAAATTGTCTATTAGTAGAAAAAGGTTTACTTTTAGCAAAATCAAAACTATTTTCTAATTTATTAGTTTGTTTAACATTATTAGGTACAGGTTTACCTTGTTCTTGTGGTTTTGCACGTTGTTCAAATACTTCATCTACATCTGTGTCATCTAGTAATTCTTGTATTTCTTTTTCCCAAGTACCACTTTTTTCTACAGTTTTTACGTTAGCTTGATCAAAAATAATTATTTCTTGATTGTTATTATTTAACGGCATAATAATACCGTCATAACCTTCTTCAATTAATTTTTTTCTAAAAGCAGTAGACGCTGTTTTGCCACCTTCTCTAACATCATTTTTTTCTGCTTTTGTTGCTATATATGGATTTTCTAATTTTGCATACAAAGGCATACTAGGTGTTGCATTTTCTCCTTTATTTTTTTGTTCGTAAGTATCTGCAAAGTTTTTAGCATCTTGGCCTCTAACTGCATATACTCCCGGCCCTGCCCAACCATCGTCTTTCTTTGTAGGATTATTACTATCAAAACCTTTTACGCTATCAGAAGATCCATGAAAAATTATTTGTGGTGTACCATCTTTTTCAATTAATTTTGAATTTTTAAAAAATTCTCTACTAATTTGATTTTGTGTATTTACTAATCCGTCTTGTGTAAATAGTTGGTTTAATTTAGATGTTCTTACATTTCTGTTACTTTGTTGATCTCCTTCTATGTTGTAATAGAATCTACTAAAAAATTTACTAGGTGAAATACCTAATTCATTTGCTTGCGTAACAATAAAATCACGAGCAAAAGTTGACAAGTCTGATATTTGATTTTTTGTATATTTTGTACCTGCATTTTTTAACATACGCTCAATATTTGATTTAACATCGGCTGCATCTAATTTAAAATCTTCTACTGCTTGACTTTCAACTGTTATTGCATCTAGCATTTCTTGTTCTATTGTTGGCCTATCTTTTAAATATTGTGCATATTCTTCTGAACTCATTCCTTGTTCATTTTTGCGTACATGAGGTTTTATAACATTGCCAACTTGTGTACCTACTAGTTGTGAAAAATATTCACCTGTTTGCATTTCAACAGTTCCTACACCACCACCTTCATTTATCTCTCTTAATTGTCTTGCAATTTCTGGAGCAGCTATTTCAAGGTCTTCTATAGATATGCCGTTATTTTTTAATGCTTGATTAAATACATCAGCTTCTATGTATAAATTTTCTACACCATTTTCTATTGCCAAATTATCTATTAATGCTCTGTATTGTTTTGGATTTCTTTGTCTAGTTTTGTTGTCTACAGACATACCATAAACTTTTTCTAAAAATGCAGTATCTTTATTTGCTTCTTTTGCTTTTTGTACATCTATAGCAAAATTACCTCCGGCAGGTACTAAACCTAAAATTGACATAGCTTGCATACTTTTTATAAAAGTAGTAACTAATCTATCTGCTACTTCTTCACGACCTTCTTGTGTGCTTAATTTAACTTCTAGGTCAGGATAATCACCTAAACGTACAGCTAAATCACGACCTATAACATTAGTAAATTCCTGACCAACTTCAGTTAAAGATTCTAATGAACTATTTAAAATAGCATTTTTACTAAAATCTATAAACGCTTTTTTTAATGTAGGTCTAGCTAACTCTTTTACTAATTTCTTTGTTACTTCTTTTGCTAAATATTTTTTAATTAATGGTCTAAATACAATACCTGCACCACCAAATTCTAATGCTGCGTTAGTTAAACCAACTCCTGTACTAATATGTTGTGCTGTTTTTTCATCCAAACCTTCATCAAGCATTTCGAGGTATGAATGACCTGCTTCTATTTTGTAGCTTTCATAGGCCATAGTAGTCATAAAACCAACTACAAAACCGCCTTTAGCCGTAAAAATAGAACCCGGCCCAGTAACAGAACCTAATCCAAATCCTATTGCAGCCCCGGCAGACCCACCTTCTAATCCTGTTTTTACTGTCTTAGACATTTGTCCAACAACTGTTGACGCTTCTTCCCAAAATCCAGAACCATCACTTTGTAACTGTTCTACTCTTTCATTTAATTTTGCTAATTCTAAATCTAATAATTCGTTGCCTTTACCACTTTTTTTTAAATTACCAATTTTTCCTATTCTAGTTTGTAGCCTACCTTTTTCCCAACCTTGTGCTACGTTTTCTGGCATATTTTTTATACCATTAAATACATACGCAATACCTTGCAAATCATCTACATTATCGTGAGCAATAGCTGCAAAATTTTTATCTGTTAATTGTCTTCTTAAAACTGGGTCATATAAAGACAATTCATATGAACGCATTCTTTCTTGTTTTTTCTTTTGTATAAGTGCGTTAATTGCTTCATCACTATCTAATGCAATTTCTTCTGGCAAATTAAGATCTAATGCCATTCTTTGTGCTTCACCTACCTTGTTAGGATCTTTCTCCATAACAAGTCGCATATTAGCTCGCATAATATCTCTTCTTTCTTCTTCTTCATCATTTAACAAATCAGATATTGCATTAAATTCATCATCTGGTTTTTCATTGATACCGCCTAATCTGCCTTCTTGTGCAAGTAGATCGTCAAAAATGTTATATGGATTTGTCATTAGAAAAAGTTAAATCTTGATTTAGTTTTAGTAATTTTACTAATTTCACCTTTTTGATAACGTACTTCCATTTCAAGGTCTATTACTGACTTTGGTTTACCAAGTTGTACCCATCGTTCTGTCATTTCTTGATAACTAAGTCTAAGTCCATTTTTACTGTAACCATCAAGCATATAACTTCTTACTTCATCAGGAATTTGATTATGATATATTTTTTTGAATTGACCATTCTGTTCTTTTACTATGCTAAATGTTTTAGATAATTGATCCTTGTCAACAGCAGCAACAACATATTCTTTACCTGTTCTAGTTGCAAAACCACCTACACGAACTTTATTTGCCAATATACTTTCTAAAATTAATTCCTTTTTTTGCCTGTCTAACGTAACTCCATTTTTTTTAGCATCTTCAACTTGATCTTTCCATGCTTTTAATATCTGTAAATAATCAAATTTTCCATCACCTTTTTTATTTAATATTTTGGTATAGCCGTATTCTTCTAATTTAATATCTAAAACCTCTTTATCTACAGAAGCAGATCCAGACCCACTACCACTACCACTACCTGCACCTTTTTCTTTAGTTTTATATGCGTAATAAGTTTTTTCTGTCATAAGATATCTGTAGTCATCTATAGTTTCACCCGGTTTTAATAATGTGCCTTCTTCGTAAGCAATTAATGTATCAATGTCATCTGACTTAGCAAAACCTTTTCTAAGATTTTCTTTGTCATCATTTTTCAGTTGTTCCCAAATTTCTGGTTTTATATCTTTCCAACCACCGGGTTTTGCATACGCTAAGTCTTCGGCAGGTTTTAATATTTTATCTTTATAATTTTCTTCTGCAAACTCTGTTCGTTCAGTATGCAAATCTTTTAAATTAGCTTCTACATATTCCAATACATTTTTATCTTTTATATTTTCTCTAGCAAAAACAAGAGCATCTTCTAAATTAAATACACCATCTTCACCAACACGCATTGATGGTTGTTGTGTGTCTTTATATGTGTAATCTATTTTTGATACAACAGTATCTAAATCTTTAGAATATAAATCTAGTTCATTACCTTCGCCATATTTTTTACCTAATTCTTCTTTACTTAAACCTACAACTTTTTCCATTAATTTTGCATTTACTTCTGCTGCATAAGCAGAATCATTTTTCATTTTTTCTTTATCTATAACAAAACCTTCTTCTTTTAATAATGTATTTGCTTTAGTAAATAAACTGTCTGCTTTTTGTACACCAAGTTCTTTTGTTAAAAACAAATGTGTTGTGCGATGTTCTGGTGGTAATGATACAGTTGCACCTTCTTTATAATATTTAGATTCTTTTTGCAATTCTTCTAAATTTTGTATATTAATTTCTTTGCCGTTACCTTCTACATGGGGCAAACCATTGCTATTATTAGCATTATTGCTACCTTCTAATGACATTACTATTTGTGCTGAACTATTAAAACCTCCATCATTAGAATTTATATTTTTTCCATCTATTATATTTTTTGCTATGTTTTCACCATTTTCTTTATTTAATCCAGTTGTTATTGTTTTCATGTGTTTGTTTACTTCACCTTCAGCAATAGTTCCATTACCTTTATGAAATTCTAAATATTCAGCAGCTTTACGATATTCATTATTTATCAATAATTTTCCTATAGATGCATCATGTACTTTGTTTAAATATCCATTTCTTATGTTGATATAAGTTTCACTATCTTCTGTACTGTTTTTGCTGTCTCCTATAAATGCAATTTTTTTTGATTCTGCATAATTTTTAATCTTTACATCAAGAGCTAATAAATTTTTTACATATTCACTATTGTCACCCATATTGAAATCATCTACAGAAAGACCAGTTTCTGTAACTGTATTTTCTATATCTGCTAAAGTCTCAGCATTTGCAAATTTAGTTTGTTCAGCCAACGAATGTTTACTCATTCGATTTGTTGAAGTTAATATTGATGCCGATGCTTTTTCGTTATATATTGCTAATTGGTTTTTATTTTCTGCTTTTTCTGCTATTTCTTCTTTTAATGCATTTAATTCATTTACTTTTTGATCGTATGCAAATATAGGCTCACCATCATCACCTGTTCCTACTTGTTCAACTGCTGCACCTAGTTCTAAAGTTAAATAAGAATTTTCAATTTCTAATGCTCTTGTTTGATATTCGTTACTTAATGATTTAGATTTAGCATCATCTTTTTCATCTTGTAATCCTTTTGCTATCTGTGCAAACTGATTAAATGCTTTACTAGATCTTTCTATGTCATCAGTTACCGTATCGTCCATAGGACGTACTTCTGTAGCACTTAATTGTGGTGCTGCTCCTACATTAAGTTGTTCTGATGGTGTTGTTTGAAAAGGAACTGTAGCCATAATTAACCTTCAAAATATTTGTTTTTAGCTATATCTCCAATACCAGTTAACAAAGTACTACTCATGTTTAAAAATGGACTTACAGTTGATGCGTTAGCTAATGCCCCGGCTTGTGACACACCAAGCATTGTTCCTCTAATATCCATATTTACTTTACGCATTCTAGATTCATTCATTGCCTGTACTTTATTAGTATTCATTGTAATTTTGTCTATTTCTTTCATAATTTCGTCACTAGCAAAAAGATTTGCTGTACTGCCATAACCCAAACTACCACCTCTTGCAGCAGCACTTGCTGTAGCTCTACCTTTACGTTGACCTGCTTGCATAGTTTTTATCATTATCTGTCTGTTATATGCTCTACCTACTTGTTGTGCTTGCCTTTCTAACATACGGCTATTAATCTTTGCCATATCTTTTTTATGCTCATAACCAAGAGCCATTGATTTATATTTAAATTTTTCTGTTTCCGCAGCATAATAAGAACCGATCATTCCTTGAACAGTTCCGGCTATAGAAGTTATACCACCAATCTTATCCCATTTATTTGGATCTGTTGCCATAACCTCAACAACTACTTATTTTTCTAATATACATACACTATATCTGTTTACGGTCACACTATCCACCTATAGCTACTTCTAATGTTAATCCCACAATTGTTAATGGTAATGGGTCAGATTGTCGTACAAATAATTGACCTGTGTCTTGCCATGTAGGAGTCAACATAATTTTAATATCTTCTGTTTTTAAATTAGGTGGCGAGCCATATGGTTCTGTTGTACGTTGTTTTGCTTCTACTAATTTATCTGCACTAGGCCCTGCAAAAATACCAGAACTTTCTAATACTCTTACCCATACATGATTTAAATTTTTAACACGGCCTTGACCAAAAGCTTCTGCTTGCAAAGCTAATGGCAACGATTGCAAATCACTTTCATAAGGTAAACCAACATGAACTACACTAGATGCCTGATCTAATGTAATAGAACCGCTAGATACTACTTTTTGTGGATGTACAGCACCGTCAGCTAATATGCTTACTGTTTTGCCTTCTAACCATGTAATACCTGATATAACATTTCTTGCAACTTCATAAGTAGTTATTCCTGTATTGCGTAAATTTGCAGGTAAATCTTTATCTAATTTTACAGTTGCTACTGTTTGACTTGTAGTAGAAGTAATATTGCATCTGTAATAATTTGTGCCGTCTACTAAAACAATTGCATCACCTATATCATTAGTACTAGGAGGTGCATTAAATAAATTATAATTAGCAGTTATAGTAACGCTTTCTCCTCTTGTATAATTTGTACCGCCAGATATAGTTACGTTTTGTCCTGTGTTTGTATTTATACCGTTATATGTAGCACCTGCGTCAACAAAAAAACTATCACGTTGAGTTGCATACAATCTTGTACCCATACGTTCTATATATTTTTTAACAGCACCATTTATAGTTCTTTTTATAACGCAATAAACTACATCATCATTTCCTTCAGAAACACTAGCTACGCTTTCAAACGTACCATCTGTATCATGTTGATGCCATGCTCCTACTTGTTGTTCTGGTACATATGTAAATCCTAATAGTTTACCGTTACTACTTGTCATCCAAACAATAGGTAATGGAGCTTTAGCTAATGCCATATCAACAACTGTAAAATTATCAAATAAATGCGGAGCACGCAAAGACAAATCACCTGTAATAAATCCATTAGCTTGCCAGTTGTAACCAAGTTCTCTAACGTGACCACCACGAGCAGCAGCATATACCATACTGTTGTTTACAATTACTGGTTGTGCATTATTAGCACCAACATAAGATTGTGGTTTTACTGATATAGAACTGGGTGTTATAGCATCACTATTAACAGATGCTATACGCCACTCTGCTGACCCTGTAAGCAATAGTAATTGTGTTAATGGAACAATGTGTCGTATTGTATTTGCTTCACGAGCAGCAACTCTAAACTTAATACGGTCATCATCTCGTATAGGAATACCAAAAGACATATTACTTTCAGTTCCTGATTTGGTCATATAGATAGTTTGCGGATCATTATTTGTACCTGCAAAAACTCTACGTTGTTCAAAATAAGATACAGCACCCGGATAGTTATCAGAACTAGGAAATGGATTGTCGTAAACAGGTGGTGTTCTGGAAAAATCTGGTGCTATGTTTGCGTCAACGATTGATGTGCTAGTTGTTTCTCCTAAAAATCCATATACACCTGCCTGTTCTTTATATACTCTGTATCTAGCAGCACCAGTAACTGCGTTCCATGAAACAGTATTTTTTGCTCCAGTAACAAAAATGTTATTGTTTGCAGATCCAGAACTTGATTGAGCACTTTCGTCTATAAGATTACTACCAATAGCTGTTACTACATATTCATGTGCTTCATAAGTATCTGTATTTGTACTAGATGATGATGGTATATAGGCACTTACAGAAACACCAGTTGGTGATGCAATAGGACTACCAAAATTAATTTCTTTTAATTCCCATTGTGTTGCACCAAGTCTTCTTAATTCTCTAGGTGCATGGCTAGGATGCACAATTGTCATAACATCAGCAGATTGCACATAATGTATATCAAATAATTCTGCTTCTAAATATGGTGATGGTATTTCATATGTCATGTCAGCAGGTAATGCATACCAATTTGTAGAGTTTGGTGGCTGACTATTTGAATGTATTGTTTTTGAATAATAATTTGTACCACTATATTTAGCAATTGAACCAACGACATAATTAGTACCGCTATTCCATGCTGCACCATCGCTATAATTTAATGTTGCACCTTGTGTATGAAACCTAAAATATGTATTACCCATTTCTATAACCATTGTTTGCGTAGTAGAAAAAGTAAAAGACATTAATCTTACTGCCTTTGTGCTGTCTTTAACTTCTTTTACAAATGCAAACCCTGACCTGTTTTCAGCAGGGCCTTGTGGTTTAGCTATGAAATTACGCAATTTTGCTGCACCTTGTTGGTATTTAGTGTCATCAATCCGACCAAACATTTCTGGTGATATTTCACCTCCAGAAAATGCTTGTTTAAAATTGCGTGTTACAGGCATTAATTATCTCCCGGATGTCCAAGGTACTATATGTTCTACAGTAATATCTCTGTGTAAATTGTCTGATTGTTTTGCTTGCGTTAAATATCCTTGCATCATTTGTGTACTACGTTTTGCTTCAGCCATTCCTTGATCACCTTTAATAATAGGCCCTGCTAACATTGATGCTAAATGCCAAGACAATGTAGTTACAAATAACGGAGAAAATATAGAAGGGTCAGTTACATATGCTTGATATCTCAACATTGCATTTTCTTGATTTGTATAAATATATGTTCCTTCTACTGCAAATTGTTGTGGTGTATATTGCCCTGCCACAATTGTAGGTGCATAGTTACTTGTTATTCCTCCGGGTGTATCCCCTGCCGACATTCTGGTGGCGTAATCGTTTTGAGAACTAGGAGATATTATTGCGACAGGATTCATCATATCCGCAGGTGCAACGTATGCATAATCCCATTGATCTAATGTATTTGTAGTTAATGCTAAGTTTCCACGTTTTGCTGCAAAATTCCAAGTATGCATTTCTAACAAATTGTTTCTAGCAATTGGATAAAAACGTGCAGCTTTTTCTGCCTGTGCTGATCCCTCTGGTGGAGATAGCGATGCTATTGTTGCATCATCGCCCAAATGAGCTAGGGCAAGGTTGCAAATATCTACTTCAGTTGCCATTACATCTCCTATAAAAAGAGGAGGATAGCAGTAATACTACTAGCCCCCTGTAAATCAAATAAGAAGACCAATCCTATTTACTAGCTGATTCAAGTTGTTTA
>Ga0181414_1000193_pt1 | contig 18681 bp, 20 predicted proteins | sample 37SPOviralmetaG_FD_130139 | JGI IMG/M metagenome (GOLD analysis project Ga0181414, IMG submission 130139) | Marine viral communities from the oligotrophic San Pedro Time Series (SPOT) site, San Pedro Channel, CA, USA - 37 SPOT_SRF_2012-11-28 | ecosystem: Environmental > Aquatic > Marine > Strait... | reverse complement strand
TAGCAGCAATATTTTTTTTTTTTTATATTCTCCATGTTTTTTTATATTTCTCCATAATTTTAAACACTATCAACATTTTATAAAATTGATTCTGCTTCAAAAATCCACAAGTTAAAAAAATGGCAGTTATTACACATTTCTCTTATCAGACTTCTCTTCTTGAAGAATATCCAGAAGAATTAATTAATAGCGTTATTCAAAATTTCGCCAAATATTTATTAGAAGAAGTTATATTTACTAATAAAGAAGATCGACCAGAGAAAGTGAATATAGACCCATTTGAAAATCTTACTACTGATAAAACATATGTTATTATTAGTAGCGGTATTGAAAGAGAAAATATAAAAACTTTAATGAAGATTGAAGAAAGTATTATAAAATGTATTGAAAATGTAAAATTTACAATATTAAATGTAAAAGGTATTAACGAAGATTGTGTAAAATCTCTTAAATTATTTTTAAAAATATTAATGAGAATACTTGCTCGACAAGATAAAGTTGAAGAAGATATAAAAAAATATAAAGAAACTCTTATGGAAGAATTATTTAATTTAGAAGAAGAAGTTGAAAAGAATAGTGATAAAAAGTTGTATTATTCTAATTCAAGAGATATGGGAAATATAAAACAAAGAAATAATGAACAAGGATATATTGATATTGCTGATAGTATGAAAAAACAAATAAAAAAAATAGAAGGGACAATGGAAATGTTTAAAGATAGTAATTTCTGGGGTTGTGAACTTGAAAATGAAAATACAGATTTTACAGAAGTATTTTTAAGTATTTCTAATAAATATTTAATAGAAACAGTTAAAGGAAAAGTATTCGGTAAGTGATTATAGAAATATTTATAATTTACATAATTTATAGAATATCCATAAAAAAAAAATTTTTTGCCATAAATTTAAGCATTATCAAAAGTTATAAAATTGGTTTTATTTAGGGGAGAAGTAAGTAGCAAAAGAGTATGTCGAAATCGTCCGCACAACAGAAAAACACGCTGGATAAATTCTACACCAGACCTCAGGTGGCGGAGGACTGCGTTATGAATATTGAAAAATATATCAAGATTGAAGAAGAAGATATATTTATTGAACCCTCCGCTGGTTCAGGTGTATTTATTGACGCTGTAAATGAGGTATTCTGTGAAGAGTTTGATATATTAGGTTATGACCTTTCACCTGATAGAGAGGATATTAGACAACAAGATTTTACAACATTTAATTTGAAAAAAACATTCGGCGACCAACCTATACATTTTGTAGGCAATCCTCCTTTCGGCAGGTCTTCTTCATTATGTAGAAAGTTCATTAAAAAAATGTGTGATTATAAGAATACAAAAAGTATATCTCTTATACTGCCTATATCTTATCACAAACAATATAATCAGGATACTTCATTCAATACAAAATTTCATTTAGTATATGAAGAAATATTAGGCAAGAATTCTTTTACAAATGAAGTTCAAGGTAAAAAATTGTTTGATTGTCCTTCTGTATTTCAAATATGGGAGAAGAGAGATACAGACAGAGAAACAAGAAAACTTACAAAACCAGAAGGATTTAAATATGTGCCTAACAAAGAAGGTCTTACAGCAGATTTTTGTATCTGTCATAAGGGTTCAGCAGCAGGTAAAATATTTCATACACACGCTCATAATTCATTAGGACCACTTATTGAAAGCAGTTCTTACAGATTTATCAAACTGGATAATCCTATCCCTGAAATATTTGATATTTATAAACAAAAAGCATTTCAAGATTTAAAATTTTATGATATGGGTTCTCCTACAATAAACAAACCAGAAATTAATTATGAAATAAATAAATGTATAAAGTATTCTCAAACATTAAAAAAATTTGATAATATGATTACTATGTTATTGTTTATTGTAAAGATATAGATTTCAAAATTACTTATCTATATATTATATTAATATTTTAATTCTATATGAAACTCGAAAAAAAATTTTTTTAATTTTTATTGTATAAAATATTTAAAATTTAATTATGAATATATATTATGGATTTACGGTTTTTTATTTTAGATTATCTTTATCATAAAATGGTTGAAGAATATGTTAATTGCCATTGTACCACAGAATATTATATTATGAATTTTAGTGATGGTTGTTATAATCCTCATATAAAAAATTTTATGATATTGAAAGAGAATTATAATTATTTTGTTAATATATATTATTATAGTCCACATATAAAATTACCAAGAAAACACGGACCAACATTATTATGGGTATAAAAAAAAATATATTATTTTTTGCATTTTATCATACTTTTTTTTGACTTGAAAATAATTTTTTATTCAAGTAAATTTTCATGATTTTCATCAGTATCATAATCCGAACCAATAACAACTTCATCTTCTTCTGGTTCAGTATGCATTACATTTTGTGAATTATATTTATCTAATTCTTGTTCATATGTTTCTTTCCAATAAAATCCTTCTAAATAATTACCTTTATTAAATTGTTTATTTCCATCAAATCGTGTAGTTCTATGTCCTGTGGTTGAACCAATACAATCTGAATAAGGTGTCATTCTTGTCATTCTTGTTTTAAAATCTGATTTACTCATAATATTTTTTAATAAAGTTCCTTCATCAAGTTCTTTATTTTTATATTTATCATATAAACCGTCTTTTGTAGTAAGGTCAATACAATCCATTTTATTACCAGTAGGGATAATTAATTCTTCTATTGTAGCACCAAATTTATTTTGTGCTGACATATAATTTTTTGTTCTTTCTTGTGTAGTTTTTGAAAACACATAATCCTCTTCTAGAAATTTACCATTATTTTTACTAATTTTTGTAGGATATTTTTGTATCCACTGTAATAAATATTTTAACATACAGGGTCTCATTCTTATTTTGAAATTAGGATCGGTTGAATATGTTGTATTTGCTAATTTATTATTACCTCGTTGTTTATCATAACCTACTAATTTATTATCCTTATAAATTCCTAAATGTTCTTTTGCTTTATCTGACCCTTCTGTTCTAAAAGTCATTCTCCAATATATATCCATAAATCGTCTTGTAATAGCATCATTTATTTCACCTGTTAAATTAGGATTTTCATTACAACATAATATAATTGTTGCTAATAATTTAAATTCAATAGGATTTTTATTTAAATATCGTGCTTTTAATGTAGGATTACCACTTAAAATTTTACAAGTATCAATACAAATACTTTTACTTTTATCAAATTCTTCAAATATCGCTGCTCTTTTATTTAATAAATCAGCAAATGCTGGAGAAGGTTTATTTACATCTATTCTTTCTTCAAGTCTACTACCAACTTCTTTAAAACAATATTTATCAAGAACATCTTTATATACACCCATAATTAAACTTTTACCATTGCCTCCTGAACCATTCATAATAAATATACTTTGAATTTGTCTACCAACTAATCCTGTTGCTAAAATATAAATTACATCATTCATAATTGCTTTATGTTCTTTTTCTAATTCTTTATCTGTATATTCATTATCCATAAAACACCCTTCAAATATTTCAACAAATAATTTATAATCTTCTTCACAAGGTTCTTCATAATTATAACTAAACATAGTTTCAATATAATCATCACGATTTATATTTGATACTTCACCTGTTAATACATTTACTTTTAATTTATTATCAAATGGTAAATAATCATATAATGTATCAAATTCTATTTTACTTAAATTTTTTGTTTTTATTTTATCTTCTAACATTTGATATACATTAGAAATTAAAGTAGGACCTTCTATTCCATATTGTACTTTATCATAATATTCATATTGACTTTCTAATCTTTCTAATTCTTTTGTTTTATCATCATTATCTTCTTCTTCTTGTAAAACTTTTATTTCATCTCTTATTTTAATTTTTTTAATTTCACAAAAATTACCAATATCATCTGAAATCATACTTCTAATATTATGTGTTTCTACACCTTGATTACTCCATATACAACTAAAATGATTAAAACAATAACAAATAGACTTTTCTAAAATATTAATTTTACTAACTAAAATATTATCCTTATTTAAATTCCAAATAAAATCTGCTAAAAATTTAGGAGTATTTTTTTTAAATCCAAAATTATATTCACTATATATTTTAAAATATTTATTTGTATCAGACATTTTGCTAAAATAATATATTGTTCCCTTTGTATAAGAATTACTTTTTATAAAATATTTTACTTTATCCTCAAACCACTTTTCATAATTATTTTCAACCCATTTAGATTTAGAAGATATTAATTTAAAATGTTGTAATACACCCATATCTTTTAATGATACAACAGCACCTAATAAACTAAAATGAGCATGTGGATTATCAATATATTTCATATTTATATTATCCAAATGATCTATTATTTCTTGTGCATTATTCTTTTCTTTTTCTGGTGGACTTAAAATATCTATTTCTTGTTTTAATTTTTTATCCATTTTTGTTTTTGTGCTTGTTTTTCTTTTTTCAGGTTTTTCTTCTTTTTCTTGTGGTGGTGCTTTGAAATATTTTGTTTTAAGTATTTTTTCTAATGTAGTTAAACCTTTTTTACTATCAAATTCATTATTAGTAAATTGACATTTATCCAATAAACACCAAGAATTTTTACCTTTTAATAATTCACACCATCCAGCAATATCTTTCATATATTTAAATTTTTCTTTTTTATCATTTTCTAAATTACTTTTATATCTACTATAATCTGATACTTCACTTAAATTTTCTAAATAATCTCTAAAATAACCTATTTTAGTTTGTGGTAATTTACTATGTTGAATATCAAGAATAAAAACATGCCGACCATATTTTTTTGTTATACTTGTAAAATTAGGCAATTTACAAAGTTCAGCATATAAATCTTTTTCTCGTTTTGATAAATTATCCCAACCATCATCTTTTATATCTATATCTATTTCAAATACATCTCGTGTATCAATACTAATACTATTATATATATTTAAATCTTCTTCAAGTAAAAGTTTTTTTCGTTTATCTATTTTATCCTTATGAACATCCCACCAAGTTAAAATATCAGGTTTATTTATCCATTCCTCATCTAATAATTTTTTACTTTTATCCTCTACTTTTAATTTTATAGGACACCAATTAATTTTATTAGTTTCTAAAAATTTTAGTATAGGATACTTTTCCATTATATTAATATTCATTTTTTATTTTTAAATTGCTTATATATATATATCAATTTTAAAAAATAAATTAAAATAATTTTGAAACTGTTTACATTTTATACCCCATAACATACTTAAAATTATAAAAGTATATATATATAAGAAATGTCTAAAAAATATAAATACTTTCTTAAAAGTGGTGATAATAAATATGAATTCCCAAATAGGCAAATGTTAGTATCTTATATTCAAAGTAATTTAAATAATAATTTTACACAAAATCAACTGGATAATTATTTTCTTAATAGATTAAGAACAGTTCCAGAGTTTTTTAATAATATCAATAGAATAAGAATTTAAAAATATATTATTATAAAAAAGTAAAAACCAAAAAAATATATATTTTTTTTGTAAATTTTTGATATAAATTTTTGAACTCAAAAATAATTTTTTATTCACCCCTCAAAATCTCTCTCAAGTATTTGGCATTTGATATACAATATTCACAACAACAATCACAATCACCATTTTCAGCATAATCTTGAATAGTATGGACTTCTTCTGTTTCAGCATAAATGTCTACAAATATTATATGTATTTTAGTGGATATACATATTTTCTTTTTTTCTTTTTGTTCTTCAACATATTCATACATTTCCCTTATCCAGTCAGGTAAATAACCATTAAATGCTTCTTCCAATCCTAATTCACTAATACAATCACCAGTGCCTTCATTAAAACATTCATAACGAGGTATAGTTTCAACCGCAACTCTATTAAAATTTTCACAAATTTCTATTGCTTCATTAATTTTTTTTTGTTTATGATATTCTATATCATTAGCAATTTTATTTCTCCATTCATTCAAATGAATTCTCCACCTATCATATTCAATAGAAGTAATAGCAGAATGAAACAACGCCATAACCATTTTTAACTTACAAATATTTTAAGTCGAATCAATTTTATATAAATGTTGATAATGCTTAAATTAATGCAAAAAAAAATATTATTTTAAATAACTACGACTGGTCGATCTAAATTTGAAGTTGTATCATTATGTATCTGCTTACAATTATAACAATAAATATATTTCTTACCTTGTTTAAAAATATACTTATTACAATCTATACAAAATTTATATAAAGTACCATTTTCTTCTGCTACTCTAATTTTCTCTTGTTGTTTCTTATATTGTTTAATAATTTGTTTTTTCATGTAATTAGCATATTTTTCTTCACAAATATCACAGAAATCACTTGTTCTTTTTAAGCAAGGGTCACCACAACCCATACACCTTTTTAATTTCCAATTTTCTTTTTTTAAAAACCTTTTTACACAGTGATTACCTACTACAAATACTTCACAAGTTTCTTTATTCATAATCCAACAATTTTCTTCAATTTTTTTTGTACATACACACCTATTAGTATAAGGAGGTATTACAACATCTCGCCTCCAGCAGTAAGGGATTTTAGGGTGACTTTTACTACTACCTATACAAATAAAATCTTTAAAGTCTTCTTCTTCATAGTTATGTATATCTTTCATATTTTCTACGAATTTTTGATTATAGTAAGAAGCGTTCGGCATATATATATATTCATATTTAGTTTTATCTTTAAATAATTAAACGATATAATATTTATTTATGAAAATAATATATTTAAAAACTAAAATTGATTTTATATATATATGACGAAAATGGATAGTGCTTTAAATTCTGTTATGAATTTTGCTGAAAATAAAGTTAAACCATCCTCATATAAATTATATAAGCAATCTTTAAAGAAACTATTAGAGATTCAAAAAAGTTCATTTGCGGATTTAGGAGAAAATAATACTTTACCAGAATTAGAGGCATCTGATTATACAATAAATAATATAGCATCACTTATTAATAATTTTAATGATTTAAAAGATAAATTAACAAAAAAAATAGATAAGAAACCTATATATGAAAATAATACAATTAAAAGTTATTTATCAGCATTAAATTTTATTAAAACAAGTCCAGCATTAGAAAAACTTTTAAAAGAAGATTCATTAGCATTATTATATGAATTTTTCGGTATTGTAAAAGATAAAATTAAAAAAGCATCACTGGATAATACATTATCAAAAAAAGAAGCAGAAAACTGGTTAAGTCCAGAAGAACTTGATAAAATAGAAAGAAAATTAAAAAAAGAATATAAAGCAGATAAAAATAAAGATACATTACAAAAATTAATTTTAGTTATACTTTATAAAGGTAAAATAATAAGACCATTAAGAAATGATTATGCTGGTATGTATATTAGTAATAATGAAAATGACGAAGGTAATTATTTATATATAGACGAAGAAGACCATACTAAAAAGTATTTTGTTTTAAATGATTATAAAACAAGTCAGCATTATGGCAAAAAAAAATATTTAATTCCTAAAAGAAGTGTATTAAATAAATTATTAACAGATTTATATGAATTTAGAATTGAAGACGGTGTAGCACATTTATTAGAAAATCCTGGTATTAAAAAAGAATTAACCTCTATGAGTAAAAATAATTTAACAAAATATTTACAAAATTTATTTTATTCATATTTAAATAAAAAAGTTAGTTCTTCTATGTTAAGAAGTATTTATATTTCTAATTTAGATTTTAATAAATTATCAAATAAAAAATTAACTAAAATAGCAAAAGAAATGAACCATAATATTAAATCTCAACAATTAGAATATAAAAAAGTTGAATGATTAAAAAATTAAAGTTTCGTTGTTTTAACTTTCTCAAAATATTTAAAAATAAAATATATTTTTTTTTTAAAGTATCATATCTCCTGCATCCTGTCCTACTGGTTGTGGTGCTGGTGTAGTATTAGGGCGTGTCCTTGCACGAAATTCAGCAAATGTTTCACCTTGAACTTGTCCTGCTGGAGTTTGTGCTACAGGTTGTGGAGTAGGATTTAAATGATTATCCTGTCGTGGTCCTGAAACAATTTTAGGTTTATCATTAGCATATACAGGATTACCAACCATAGTTCCTGCTTGTTTAGTAATTGAATGGGCATCCACGTGGTGTTCATTATGTGCTGGTGTAGGATTTTGAAAATTATGTAATTTAATTGCTACAGGTGGAGTGACTTTTTGAATTTGACCTGGTATAGGCACATTTTTATTAGTCATATGGTCTAAAATACTTTTAGAATGTTCTTTTTGATGCTCCGCAATACTTTTACCTTTTGCTAATGATGCAGCACCTTTATTTTTGTGGTGTATTTCTAATTGACCTTGTAAATATTGTGTAGGATTATTTATATTATGTCTTTTCAAATAAGTTAAATATTCTGCTTGTCCATATTGAAATCCTTGCTGTAAATAAATACCTTTAAAATCATTAAAACTCATTAAATTATGATTGACATGTTTATGGGTATTAGGGATTTTATTAGGTTTTTTAACAACTGGATCTGGTCTATCATAAACAGGATGATGTGATTTTTTATATTTTTCATAAGAAGCATCTAATCTATCGTGATATGCTTTATCTTGTTCTGGTGTTGTTATTTTAAAAGTATGAGGTAATTTACTTAAATCTGATTTTGTTGTAGGATTAACTGGGACTGTTGTTGTTGTTTTAGTTTTTTCTCTTTGTTCATAGTATTTTGTTTTTTGTGCCATTCCTTCTTGAATACTTTTAATTATTGCTTGTTGTCTATTATATTTTGCTAATTGTAAATTATATTTATCCATCGCTTTTTTTCTATCTTCCATAGCACCAGGTCCAACAATTAATCTGGGCATAGTAGGTTTATCTACTTTTTGTTTAACTTGATTTGCTAATTCTAAAAACTGTTGATTTGCTAAACTCATACTTTGCGATTTTTTAAATTGCTCGTATTTTTCATCACTACTGGGTATTCCATATAACTTTAAAAAAGCATCAAATTCTGTTCTACTTAACATTTATAATTATATATTATATTTTATTTTCAAAAAGTTAATATTTTTTTTTCTATTTTAAAAGTACTTTCTCTTTTTTTTTGTTTTTCTAATTCTCTTTCAAATTTATCTTCTTGTTTATCTTCATCTCTTTCTTTTTTACATTTATCCAACCACTGCTGTCTTCTTCTTGCTACATCGTGATAATCAAAAGGTAAACCTAATTTTTCTCTTGCTATTGAATGCAAAAATTCTTCTGGTAAATCATAATAATTTTTATAATTATCAACTAATAAATTTAACTTTTGTTTTGTAGATAATTCTAAATTATTTTTAATATAATATGTTCTTAAATCATTAGTCCAATCCTTATTACATATATTAACATTTCCTATTAAATAATTAATTTTTTGTATATCAAAAGTATCTGGTCTACAAACTGGTATATGTTTTTCAAATTCTTCTCCAGTTAATTTACTTTCTTCTTCAAAATAATCTATTAATTTAAAAGTATTTTCAGATTCAATATCCATTATATATTTAGATATTAAAATTTTTTTATAATATTAACATTATGTTTTTTCTCATATCGTGCTATTGCTTTATCTAATGAAGGTTCAGTCCACAATAATTCTTTACTATGATATATACCTGAATGTTTTGAATTATAATTCTTATCTTTCTTATGGCGTTGTATCCAAGCAGATTTTTTATCTTTATCTTTGTGATCTATAAATGTTTTACCAACATCACTCGCAAAATGATGTGAATGGTCGCTCATTATTATTTCAAATCGTTTTCCTTTATTATTACTTTTTTTTAAAATAAAAGTTTTTTTATCACCTGTTCCTTTTTTCATTTATATTATATTATAATTTATTATTTAAATTTTGTAATTCTTTATCATCTTCTATTAATTTTCTTTTACATTTAATACCCCAACAATCAATAGTAGTGCATCTACTATGAAAACACGAAGTTAATAATGATACAGCACCTCCGATTGAAACACTTATAATAGCAACTATTTCTGCACCAGTCATTATTATTTATATTATTTTTTTTTCAAATGTTTTTTATCTATTTTATATGCTTTACTTGAAGGATTAACAGAAGCATACACGCGACTATATGCCCATTGTTGTTTTTGCATTCCTGGTCTTACTGATTGTGGATTAGTTTCAAAAGCACCTTCACCTTTCTCAAATATAGTCTTTAATCCTGATAGTTTATACCCTGTAATTTTACTTATTTCTTTTAGATCGTGTGGTTCATTTAATTTAAATCCATATTTTTTATTAAACTTCTGCTTATATGTAGACATATATATTATAGTCTTATTTTTTTAATACAATCAAGACAAATTAAAAATTGTTGTTTTTCTTTACACATTCGACATGGATAAAAAAAAATAGGATTCATATATATATATTTACATTTTTTTAAAATTACTAAAAGTAGTTGCATTTAATAAATTATTTATTACTACTTGTTGATTTTTAATTATGGCATCCATTTCTTTTATTTTACCCCATAATAATAAATTTATATCTGTTTTATTTACTGTGATTAAATCATTTACTACTAATTTATCTCCACTATAATCTACTTTATCATTAGGATAAATACTTTCTCCTTCTCCAACAGAACTAAATTGATTTGATAAATTATCTGTCTGTTCTTTTACATTCTGTGCTATAAATCCATATACATATTTATTAGGGTCAGCACCTTTATCAATAGCATATTGTTCTTCATATTGATATTTATAAATATCTATTTTATCAAAAGCATTACTTAATTCACTAGTATTTGCTAATGTTTCATTTTTTTTAACTCTATTATCACTAGGGGTAAAATTCGGTGTATGAATTAAATTAGTTCCGTTGTAAAAAATGAATGCTGTCCCAGCATTATTAAAATATAGTCTTGTAGTATTTGAGGTTGTCCCATTTTCAATCAACTCAATATAACCATTTTCGGTTCCAGCAGTATAACTAGTATTCTTTTTTATTGTTAATTTAACAAACTCATTTCTATGAAAAGTATTTGTTAATAATGTATTTTCAAATTTTAAAAAGCATTCTGTATTTGTAGCATTAATTAATTTACTATCTTGTTTTACTTTCATATTATTAAAATTAAAAGTAATATCATCTCCTATTTGTAAATAGTCATCACTATCTGCAGTATTCCTAAATTTCATATTAGTATCTAAATCAATAGTGCTTCCAGTTAGAACTAATCCAGTTTGAGATGATTGTAATGTAGAAGTAATTGCACTTGCTTGTATATTATAAAATTGAATTGCTAAATTAAATAGAGTATTACTGCTAAATGTTTTATTTGCTAATATATCTGTTGTCTGTCTTCCAACCAATACAGTATTATCTAATGTAGCAGGGAGAAAAACTGTTATATTAGCATCAACATCTTCTTCTTCTATTCTTAAATCAATATAATTAGTATTATCCTTATTATAAAATTGAACTGAACCACTAACAGTAGCAATTGAATTTTTTACTGCTAATCCTAAATTAAAAGTAGTTAAATCAGTAAAACTTTTATTTAATAAATCGTCTGTGCTAGTTCTACTTAATAAAAAATCATTTGCTCCTACTGCTGGTAATGTTAAATCTCTATTATTAGTTAAATTATCCTGACTTCTTATTGATAAAGCGTGACTGCCATCTATATCATACATATCAATTATTGCTGGTAATCCTGAACCACCATTTATTCTTAATGTTTCATTAACAACAGGTATTCCGTTAAAAGTTGTAGCATTTCCAAAAGTTTTATTTGTTAAAATATCTGTGCTAGTTCTACTTATTAAAAAATCATCTGCATCTACTGCAGGTAAAGTTAAATCTCTATCAGCAGTTAAATTATCTTGACTTCTTATTGATAAAGCGTGACTGCCATCTATATCATAGAAATTTATTATTGCTGGTAATCCTGAACCACCATTTATTCTTACAGTGGCATTAATAGAAGGAACAGAACTAAAAGTAATATTATCACTAAAAGTCATCGCACCAGTTAAAGTTGTATCTAAATTAAAAGTAGTTCCTGCTAATGATATATTTGTCCCCCCTGTATAAGTAGTATTAGTATCACTAGAATTAATAGTTATTGTTTCAGTTCCGCTTATAGATACATTAGTTCCTGCTAATATATTTCTATTACTCAAAATATAAACACTTGTTATATTTGTATCAGATATTTTAGGGAGATAAGCATTATAATCGTGTGTAGTTGTTTCAGGACAATGTAAATCTATATTATTTTGTCCATTATCATTTGCCTCAAAAAAAGATACATGCCCACTATTAGAACTCGTTGTTGATTTTACTTGAACTGAATTATTAAATATACCTGTATTTCCAAATGTAAAATTATTAGCATTAAAAGTTATTCTATCTCCAGCGTCTGTCCCTCGTGTTATTGCTCTTCCAGTTGCTAAATTAATATCAGCAGAAGCACCCATACTTAATGTGTTATTAATTACATTACTAGAATAATTATTAGTTAATGTTCCATTACCAAATTGTAAATAATCACTTGAATTATTAGTGCTAATTATTTTTTTATCTGATTGTAAATATAAATCTTGTAGTTCAGTATTACCAACTACTATTAATTTTCTTGAATTAGTATTACTTGTAGTCCCTAATAAAAGATTATCAGTTGTATTATTAGGTCTTAAACTAGGACTAGAATAAGTCCAAAAATTTGTGCTATCAGCATATTCAATAGCATCTCCAGCAGAATTCACTTTTAAAAATTTATTAGCAGTAAATCCGCTTAACCCCTTAATACTAATAGAATTACCAGTTAACAATAAAGGTGATACTACTTCTGATTGTTCTAATTCACTTTTCATATTTGCGCCTGTAATTTTTCTAATATTTCCACTACTATCCTCTAATAAAAATAAATCAGTATTAGCAATAGTAGTATTAGCAGATTGTTTTGAAATATCTACATTAACAGTAGATATAGATGTTCCACTTGAAGATACTGATATAGCATCTCCTGCTTGTATAGTATTAACAAATACAGAACTTAGTCCATTTAAACTTCTCACTGACATAATATATTAATATAAAATATATTTTATTTATAATTAAAATCTAAATATAAATTATAATGCCAAAAAGAAAAGTACAAAAAAATACCGAAGAAATTACCGAAGTCACCGAAACTTCTACCGAAAACACCATAAACCCAAATATGAAAGAAGAAGAGACTGTAAATGAAGAAATGCAAAAACCAAAAGTAAAAAAAGAAAGGTCTGAAAAACAAAAAGCAGCATTCTTAAAAGCACAAGAAGCAATTAAGGCAAAAAGAGCAAAAGCAAAAGAAAATAAAGAAAAAGGATTAACAACAATTAAAGAAGAAAAAATAGAAGATAAATTAGAAGAAATTAAACAACAAAAAGAAGAAATATTAGAAGAAGAACCTGAAGTTGAATATGTTAAAAAACCAACAAAAAGAAAAGCAAAAAAAAAGAAAATTGTAATAGAACAAGATAGTAGCAGTAGTGATGAAGAAATTGTAATATCCAGAAGAAGAGGTGTTAGAAAAAAAAAAATAGAATTATCACCTCCTGTTGATATACCAACACCTCCTCCACTAGTTGTAGAACAAGAACCAACAGAAGATTTAAAACCTCCTGAAGTTCAATATACTCATAAGCAAATGCTACAAGCATTCGGTTTGTAATTCTTTATTAATTAATTTTCTAATATTAACTAAATAATTATTATATTTTATATTAGTATTATAATATATAGGTGGTCTACCACTAACTATTTTTATTTCTTTACCTTCATTAAATTTAAAACATTTATCACTAATTTTTTTTACACAATTAATTTTATCCATTTTATTATATTCATAATATAATTTTATATTGTTTATAGATATAAAAATATAAAAAAAATATATAATATAAATATATTATGGATGAACTTTTAGAAGAAAAAGAAATTAAAAATCATGTTACTCCAGCAGTATTTAAATATAAATGTGATGATAAAATGGAGGGGATACCTTATCCTTTACCTGATACAATCTTCAGAATGGGACTGATAGGACGATCTGGAAGCGGTAAAAGTAATCTTGTTCAGGCATTAACACAAGCAGGAGGCAAAAAAAGAATATACAATAAAAGATTTAGTAATGTTTTTATTGTATCTCCAAGTGGAGCAAGTATGGATAGTCCACCAAAATTACCCAAAGATAGATTTTATAATTCTGTAAAAGATTTACCAACTATATTTGATAGATTACAAAATGAAGAAGATATGGAGGGGAGAACTTTAATTATATTAGATGATTTAGGGTCTGAAATAAAATCTGGATCGAGTGATGAAGCAATAATATTAAAAAAATTATTCAACAACGGACGCCATATCGGAAGACCTTTACTGGATGAATTAACAGGTGAACAGCAAGAGAGCGGTGCGATAAGCATAATGATTACAGCACAGAAAATGTCACAATTACCAAGATGGATAAGGCATCAACTTACGCATTTAGCAGTGTTCGATTGTCGTAATACAAAATCAGAATTATTAACTTTATATGACGAGTTTTTTTCTACAGACAAACCTGTATTTAATGAAATAATAGATAGAGTATTCAGTGTGCCCTATAACTTCGTCTTTGTAGATTGTAAAAAATCAAAGTTATATAATGGATTCAAATCTGAATTTAATGTTAAATCTAAAAACTTTTTATAATGAATTAATATAATTTATATGTTTTTGTGATTTTTTATGTCTTGCATAATGTCCATAATTAACTATTTGACCACATTCACAAGTAATTTTTGATTGACTTCTTTGTTTTAGTTTTTCTTTATTTTCTTCTCTAAATTGTTTTTCTTTTTGTAATATTTGTTCTCTATTGTCTATTCTATATTGTTTAGTTCTTTTATTATGTTCTATTTTATTTTTCAAATAATGTTCTTTTTTATATAATTTTGCTTTTTCTTTATTCTCTTCTCTATATTTTTTAATTTTTTCTAAATTATCTCTATAATATTCTTTACTTGTTCTTGTAGGGATACATTTATTTATACATACATTATTTTCTATATATTCTCTTTCTTTTATTTCTAATTCTTTTTTACTATTACAAGGATACTTTTCTAATAATTCTATTTTATAATCACCATTTAGTAAAATAAAATGTGAGTTTGTTGTGCTATTAATTTTATTTTCATTATATAATCTAAATGATGTCTTATGGGCATGTAATCTTTTTTTTAATGTCTGTATAGTAGAACCAATATAAATATCACCATTAGTATTATCAACAATTTTATATATTTTACCATTTTCATATTTATTTTCACACTCCATTTATATTTTACAAAAATAAAATCAATTTTAAAAAGTTTTTTTATAATAATAATATATATGACTATTAAGTTGAATGAGTTTGATAAAAAATTATTATCACAAATTACTCCATCATCAAAGTGGGATAAATTAAAAAGTATTTATGCTGTTAATAGTATAGTGAAACAATTAAAAATAGGAAATAAAAAAATAGGGACAAAATGTGCTAAACACTTACAAAAATTATCCAAACAAGATACAACTAATATAAATGAAATAAGAGAAGGTTGTATTGATTTAAGAATAAAAAAAAAACAAACATTACCATTAACAAAAGATAAAACTAAAAGACCAGTGGAAAGTGTCCATAAAATTAATAAAGCAACTGATAAAGAACCAACTGGAAAAACTGAAGGTGGTGGAGATAAAAATAAGTTCAGGGATGCTACCAGAAAAACTGGAAAAGGTGGAGGTGGAGCAGCACAACCACAAGCAGATTTAATAGGAGGTTTATTTAATGCTTTTAAAGCACAACAAGCAAAACAAGCAAGAGATACTCAATATAATGAATTAGATGCACAGAGAAGACAAAGCATAGTGAACCAGCAAATACCACAAGGAGCAGCAGGTGATGCTTTAAGACAAAGAATGCAAGGTGCAGCAGCACAACAATATTTAGATGCTTTAAAAGAAGGTAGTAATATTACTGGATTATCACAAGGTGAAAGGTTATTATATCAAGAATTAGCAAATCAGCGTTTAAATCAACAACAAGCAAACCAATATAGTATAAGTGGACAAACTATGAGTAGTGAAGGTGGAAATTTATTTAGAGAATTAGAAAATAAAATATACGCAGCAAGAGAACAAGATTTAACTAATGTTTCAATACCATCAACACCAAGAACAGCAAGTATGTTTAATCCAACACAAGAAGAAAAAAATAAATTAGCAATGGATTTATTAGAATCAAGAGAAAAAAATTTATCATCAGTTCAAGCAAGTGTAAAAAGGAAACAAGAAATGCTAAAAGAAAAAGTAGCAGAAGCAGATATATACGCAGAACAACAAAGGCAAAGTATGATACAAAATAAAATAGGAATACAAACAGAAAATTATATTAATAGAGAAAGAGAAGAAATAAAAAGTAATGTATTAAACAAGAACATGAACCATAAAGAAGCACAAAAAAAATTACAACAATTAAATACTTTTTATTTAAAACAATTAGAATATGAACAACAACAAAGAGTAAATAAAAATATTTTTGATGATATAGAAGAAATAGAAAGAAATAGACAATTTAGATTAAGAAATAGAAAAGTAGGAGTTGATAGTGTATTATCAAGATTAAGAAATAATGAAAGTCAAGAACAACAAGATAGATTAGTTAATGATCTTATAATCAATCAAAATGAAAAAAAAATGAAAGATATACAATCTGAATTATTAGGTTCTGTTAGTAATAGAGTAGAAGCAAATGAAAGACAACAATTACAAACTACACAAAATTTAAAAAATGAAATAATGGGTAATATTCAACAAAGAGGTAAAAAAATGCAAAATGTAGACGAAAAATTTGTTTTAGAAAAACAAGAATTACAAAAAGTATTAAACACAATAGAACAACAACAAGAACAAGAAAGAGCAGATAGAGCAATGAGAGAATTTGTTAGTAGACAAAATTTAAGTGAATTTAATCAACAAGCACAACCATTAGGTTTAACAAGAACTTCAAGTTTAAGTTTATTAGAAAGAATGGAAGCAGATAGTTTAAGACAAGCAAGAGAAAATCAAGATTTACAAAGAACATTATCCGCAGGCGACAATCCCTCTCAAGATTTAGATGTAGAAATAGCAAAGAGAAAAATAAGAGAACAACAAGAAAGTGAAGCAATATTTAATAGAAAACAACAAGAATTAGCACAACAAATTCAAAATTTAAAAACAGAACCACCACTTATGGCATTCGGTGAAGAAGATAATACAACTGCTAAACCAATAGAAAAAAAAGTAAGTCCAAGAGATGATGAAAGTCCACCAAGCGAATTACCCAGTGAAGAAATGTTAGAATTTATGTATAGAACTAATTATTCTCCATTAGAAGTTGAAGAAATGGAACGTGAAAAACAATTTAGAGAACAAAAAAAAAGAGAGCAAGATGAAGAAGATTATGAATATTTTGAAGAACACTATACACAAGGAACTGACGAAGCAGGTGACGCAATAAATGATTTAAAAAATAATTTAAATCAATATAAAAATACTGGAAACATTAAATCAAATTTTTTAGAAGAAGATGATGAAGAATTTATAAAAACTAAAAATGAATTAAAAAAATTAAAACCACAAGAATTAGATAAATTAATTCAACTAACAGATAAATTAGATAATGATTTAGGATATGAAACTAGTGGTTCTTATAAAGATTATGGTAAAAAACAATATGCAAATGCTGTTAAATCTAAAAATGAACTTTATGATTTTGCTAAAAGTATAAATATAAATGTTGATACATTAGCATTTGAAAGAGGTGAAACAATAGACGAAAATTTACCAGTTTTTAGTGATAGTGATTAAAAAAATATTTGTATATAATATATGAAAAAAAAATTATTAGAAATCAAACCCCTTATAAATGAGGAAGAAAATAAAATTGAAAAGAAACGCAAGAAGAAGTTAAAAGAGCAAGACCTATCAAAATTAAAAGATAAAAATATGTTATTAGCAATATTCGGTAAACAATATATAGAATATTTAAATCGTAATAAATAATATATATTATGTTGTATAGTGTGTTAAAATATTTTGTTGAAGATTGTAGAAATAAAATAAGAAATTATTATTATGAATTTTATTTTAATTATTTGTACTATTATAAAATTGTATAAAATTAAAAGTTTTTTTTTGTTTTTAAAAATAATGTAATATTTATGATAGATAATTCAATTAGTTCGGAGAACTCTAGATTTAATTTAAAAACTATGGATACAAAATTTAAAGATGATGATTATGAAACACCAGTAGAAGTATTAGAATTATTAATACCTTATATTGAAAATTATAATATTATATATGACCCCTTTTATTGTAAAGGAAATGTAATTAAAAACTGGGAAAAATTAAATAAAAAATGTTTAAATGAAAAGTTAGATGCTTTTAATAGAACACATCCAGAGGATTATGATATAATTATTAGTAATATACCTTTTAGTTTAAAAAAAGAAACTATGGAATTATTTTTTAAATTA
>Ga0181414_1000191_pt1 | contig 18700 bp, 23 predicted proteins | sample 37SPOviralmetaG_FD_130139 | JGI IMG/M metagenome (GOLD analysis project Ga0181414, IMG submission 130139) | Marine viral communities from the oligotrophic San Pedro Time Series (SPOT) site, San Pedro Channel, CA, USA - 37 SPOT_SRF_2012-11-28 | ecosystem: Environmental > Aquatic > Marine > Strait... | reverse complement strand
GTATTTCCCATTCCATACATAGATTCTAAACTATATACTTTATTTGCTTCAAATTCATCTAAAGATACCACGCTGCGCGTAAAGGGTGGAAATGTGGTGGTAAAGTTTTGACTAGGTTTTATTTGTATTTTATCATCAACTGATTTTGTAGTTATATTAGTAAAATTATCGTCTAAAATTATTTCTTGTGAGGATGATGGTAGATTAACATTAGTGGCGTTCATATCATATAAATTGTCAAGATACAAACTGTTAAAGTTGTAGTCTGGAAAACTTGTATTTTTCAAAGATGATGTATTGGGATCATTATTTATAAGATAATCACACCTATTATTAGTTTCACAATCTTCCCATCGTGGTTGACCATTACAAATATTATTACCTAGATTGATTATATCTTGATTTTTCATTTTAAGTAAAGGATCATAAATTAAATCATCATTTGGACCTGCGCGAGAATTTGGTGTACAATATAATTCTTTTTGTTCATCTAGTGATAATAATCGAAATGTGGAAAATATATCACCTAATCGAATATTTTTACCTGGTATATTTAAAGATGGTAGTTTATATGGATCATAACTTATTCTTTTTTTTTCTCTACCATATATATCTGGTTCATATGGATCTGTAATACGGTTCATTAATATCATAAATTTTAATCCTCTATTATTTCCTTCCATTTTTAACTGTTGTATTATCCTACTAAAATATAATATATTATTTAATTCATTAAAACCAGTATTATTTGTTAAAGAATTTGCATCTAAAGTAAAATCTGGTTCTACTTTTTGAATTTCTGTAATTATATTATTAATAATATTTTGTCGTCTAATATTATGAATTTGAATTGGATCCGCAGGCGGTGGTGGTGATGAATTTGCTGCTGCATCTGTTCCAGGGATTTGAACTATACCGGATTCTAAATTATTATCACAATCCTCTTTAAATTGTACTATTTGGTCAAACTGTGTTTTTAGAGGAGTCCCACGGACAGATGAATGCAAGCATGCTCTATATCCAGGTAACCTATCATCAACTAATAAAGAACCTGCTGGAAGTCCTTCCTCACCAAAACAACATAGTGAATTAGTCGCATCAGTATCCTCACCTGCTTGACATTCACTATATTGATTCAATGAACTACCTATTCTCATTACATAATCAGCACATTTATCTTCTGGTGTTTCTACATCTTGATTCCATTCACAAATATTCATTGTTGGTCCACGACCACAAAGTTCTTCTGATAATCCATAACATGCTTGGGGAGATCCACGTGGTAATCTTTGACCTGGGAGTTTTATACATGCTTGACCACCAACACTGAATCCATCTTTACAAGTGCCACAAGAACCAAAGATAAAGTAGCAAACAATTATACCAACAATAATTGCTAAAAATATTTGGCAAGTATCATCATTCAAAAATTCTGCAAGTTTCATTTATAATATAATATAATGTTTTTTTTTTCTAAAAAATTTGATATTTAAAATAATAAATAAATATATAAGTATATCATTATGGAAATTGTTGAAAAAATTGTAAAATCTAGAAAAAATCTTAAAGAAATTCTTAGTGACGAATATGATACAGAAAGTTTACCAATTTATGAACTTGAAGAAATGGATAAATTATTTGAATTAGAAACTACAAAAGATAATCCTTTTAAAACATCAAGTAATTCTGGAAAAGGTAATGCTTGTAATTTTACATTAAATCATAAAAATATAAATGATCATAAATTACATGTAGTTTATTATAATTTACAAAAAGATGGCAAAACAAAAATGATGAAAAATACAATATGGAAATATATTGATAAATTGTATGAAAGTGAAACTTTTCAGAAAACTGATAATGTTTTCTTAATTATAAATGAACCTTTTAAAGAAACCGTTAAAAATATGAACAATGAATTAAATTTAGAATTAAAAGAAAAATATATGGATAAAATTGATAATGATTTAGGATATACTGAAAAACATTTTGGCAATCTTAGTATCTTTGATATTAAAACTTTACAATATAATATTTTAAATCATAATAGTGTTCCAAAACATACAGTCGTTAGAAACAATAAGGATATAGAAAAAATACTTGATATTTGTAATTGTAAATTAGATCAATTGCCAGTTATTCTTAAAGATGATCCAGTTGCTAAATTAAAACTTGGAACAAATGGTGATATTTTTAAAATAATTAGAATTGGTAAAACTTGTGGTGAAAATGTATATTATAGAGTTTGTAGATAATATTTAGTATTTACTTAAACTAGTATTCATTGCTATTTCATCATAAACACTTCTTGGAATAAATTCTATTTTTTTCTTTGTAGTATATGTTGGACTCAATTGATGTGATATACCTATAGTAATAAATACTATACCTAATATTAATAATATGAATGATAATGTCTTAATCATAATATAATAAATATTATTTTAATTTTGTGTTTTATTTGTAGTTAATGTTCCAATAGTATAATTAATTACAAGTCCAGTTATAACAGTTATTACAATTCCTGCAAATAGTCCTCCAAATCCATAACTAATATATTCACCAGAACCAGAATTATAACCAATTACTCCACCTAAAATACCACATCCAAAAATGATACATATTGACAATATATAAAATTGCCATCTAGAATACCATTGACAATCTTGACATTCTGAATCATATTTACTATCAGTTGGATCTACTGTTTTTTTATTAAGATAACAAACACCTGTATCAAATGATCCTGTAAAACTACAACTAACTGTTGGTGGTGTATTTCCACCAGTTGTTGATGGTTTACCGCATTTACTTTGACAATCTGATTCACTACTATATGTTCCACTTGTTCCACTTACACTTACACATTTTGATGCATTACAATTATATGATGTTTTAGAATTTGCTGGTGATGGTCCTGGTGGACCAGGTATCCATTTACAAGTATTTTTTCCAACAAATTTACCTGGACCAATTCTACCTCCAGCACTTAAGCATGTATCTTTTGTAGTTTGATCTGTACAAAATTTTGAATTTCTTGTTGTTTTTGAATCTACACCATCTACACAATCACCGCCTGATGTTTTTGTACATTCACATTTTTGACCACCGACTCTAAATCCATTACATTTTCTCATAAATAATTGTGCTGTCATATATCCAACTACTATTAGTAATATACAAGTTACAACTTCTTTTGTATCAACATTTTTTATGTAAGATTGTAAATTCATTTATAATATACACTTAGATAATATTTATTCGACAAATTGGACAATTTTCATTATTTTTTAACCACATTTTTATACAAACTTTATGATATATATGTTCACAACTTAATATTACACATTTATCATCTTTTAAATTTTCTAAACATATACTACATATATCATTATTACTATCATTTATTAATTTTTGTTTTAAATTTTTATTTTTCTTATAATAATCGTAATATTTTTTACATTTATTTTTTGTACAAATATATAAAGGGTGACAAAAATAACTAGCAAATAATACACATACAAAATAAAATAACAAGTAACTATCAAAATCATTATATGTATCATATTTTGTATCATACTTTGAATCATTATTACTGTATACTAATTTATCATTTTCATATTCTTCATATTCTTTATATTTATATTCACTCATAATTTATATTTACAAAAATAATATATATTTATATAATATAAATGGGTATTCGTTCTAGTTTAGCAATGAAATCAGTTCAAGTTTCAATTACTGCTGCAATTCTTTTTTTGATTGTTGCAAATCCTATGCTTTTTAATATTGTTGATATGGGTTTAGCAACAATCTTAGGAACTAAATATGGAACAAATCATATGATTGTTTTAGTATTACATGCTATTGTTTTTGGTTTATTAATGTATTTTAGTAGTAAGTATTTTTTTGATGATGCTTATGAATGGTTAGAAAAAAAAATGTAACTATAATTTGATATTTAAAAAACTTTTTTATAATATATATTATGTGAATATGCTTGCTTTAGCATTAGCAAGTAGAAATCTTAACAATACACTTATTGTTCGTGAAAAAAAATTATATAATATTAAAAATGAAAAAAATAAAAATATTAAATCACTTAATATTTTTAAAAAATTAAAATATCTTAGAAATCGATTTTAATATCTGTTTTTACGATTACTTCTTTTTTTTTGTATGTTTTGCTACTTTACGTTTAGATTTACTTTTACTAGATATTTTTGGTGGAAAATATACATCATGTAAATATCCACTTAATGGATCATTATGTTGTAACATACGATTATGATCTGTAAATCTTCTTAATCTTTCTCTCCTTGTTGGATTTAATGATTGATATCCAGTATTTCTACGTGTTAAGTTTCTATTTTGTCTCAATTGTCTACCTCTTATTCTTCTTTGTATTTGCGTTGCTGCTTGATTTCTCATTAATTCATAATCTGGTTCACTTGGTATACTATTTGGACTACTATTTTGGTTACTATTTTCTCTAGGTAATATATTAGACATTGTTTGTAATTCTCTACTAGTATGTCCACCATAATCTATTAACATAATTCGTATAGTATTTAATCTTCTTAGTTCATCATCTGTTAAAATACTCATACTAGGTAAGCGATATACATAATCTAATGGTGTTAAATTATTAATATCTGATGTATTTGGATTTATTCCATTTTCTAACAAAAATCTTACACAATCAACATGTAAATAAAATACTTGACCAAATAAATATGAAGTTAGACCTGGACCTATAGAATTTATATCTAATCCATTTTCTAATAATTCTTCAAATCTATTATAATCTCGTCTAGCTAAAGCACGCGAACCTTCAATTACTATTGTAGGATATTCAATACCATCTGGTCCTAATGTTGTCATTTATAATATATATTATTTAAAAATATTATATTTATTTTATTTAGTATTTATGAATAAACCACACATATTATATGAATATGATAAATATGTAAAAAAATATAAAAATATTTATGGTCAAAATACAATTGTTTTAATTCAACTTGGTAGTTTTTTTGAAATTTGTGCCGATTTAAACGATAATACTGGTGAAACCGATATTCATCATATTTGTGATGATATTTTAAGTATTGCTGTTGGTAAAAAATCTATTAAATCTGATACTAATACAGAATATCTAATGGCAGGATTTCCTATGATATCACAAGAAAAACATATTTCTAATTTATTAAAAAATGATTATACAGTTGTATTAGTTGAACAAACTACTGAACCACCTAACCCTGAAAGAGAAGTTACACAAATATTATCACCTGGAACAAGTATAACACATAACAATGATTATAATAATTATTTGATGAGTATTTATATCATATCTTACAATTATAAAGGTAATAGTATACTAAAAAGTGCCGTTTCTACTATTGATTTAAGTACTGGTAATAGTAATATCCATATGATAGAAAATACTGAAAATGATAACAACTATATTATTGATGAAATTGGTAGATATATCCATTTTTATAATCCAAAAGAATGTATATTTCATACAGAAAATTATGTGTTGAGTGAAGATGATGTATTAAAAAAATGGGATTTAAATACTAAATGTTTTCGTATCAATCATTTAAAAGATCCACTATATAAAAAACCTAGTTATCAAAGGGATATATTAACTAAAATTTACAATAAAAAAAATATGTCTGATGTATTTGAAAGTTTACATTTAACCAATGATGAATTACGATTGTCTTACATGTATATGATTTTTTATATAATTGAACACAAAAGAAATATTGTAAATAATATTGAAAATCCTAAATATAATAATGATAGTAAAATATTAAATTTAACAAATAATAGTATTAGACAACTTAATGTTGTAAATAATTATAGTTATTTTAAAGGTAAAAATGAATCATTATTAAGTATTGTCAATATTTGTACTACAAGTATGGGAAAACGATTACTTAAAAATAGATTATTATATCCATCAACAGATAAAAGTATTTTACAAAGTAGATATAATAATATAGAATATTATTTAAACGATGACTTTTATAAAATTATTAGAAATGATTTAATGCAAATAAATGATTTAGATAAATCTTTACGTTTAATGGGATTAAATATGATACAACCTTACAACTTTTATAGTACATATTTATCTTATAATTTTGTAGAAAAATGTTTAGATAAAATAGATAACTTTAATGATAATGATAAATCATATATTTTAAAATTTAAAACTTTTATGAAAGAAGTAAATGAAACTTTCTATTTTAAAAATATCAAAAATATACCAATTGAATTGATTGATAGATCAATTTTTATGAAACATAATTTTGAAAATATTGATGATATTGATAATGATATTTTAGAATATGATACACATATTGGATATATCATTCATAGATTAAGTAAATTTATTGATGATAAAAATGATGTTATTAAATGTACTGATGGTAAAGATGGTGAATGGCAATTATATACTACTAAACGCAGAGCACAAACTTTTAAACAACGTTTGTCTAATTTACATGATACTAATATTCATGTTAAAAGTGATAATATGACATTATATACTTTTAAAAAAGACGACTTTACTATAAAAAATAAAGATAGTAATAGTAGTTATATATTATGTGATACAATATCAAAAATATCAAAAACTAAAAGTAATCTTCAAAAAAGATTATCTAAATTTAATATTCAATATTACAATGAAACCATAACACATTTATATGATAGTTATAAAGATGTATTAAAATATATTCACGATTTGATTGCTGATATTGATTTTTATACCTCTGGTGCTAAATTATCAATAGATAATAATTATTATAAACCAACTATAAACGATGGCAACAATAGTATGATAAATGCTATAGAAATGAGACATCCTATAGTTGAACGTATAAATGATGATACCAAATATGTTGTTAATGATGTATATTTATCTAATGATGGTATATTATTATTTGGAACAAATGCTTGTGGTAAATCAACTTATATGAAAGCAATTGGTTAAATTTAATATTAGCACAAGCAGGTTTATATGTTGCATCTAAAAGTTTCGAATATGTTCCATATACACAAATTTTTACAAGAATATTAAATAATGATAATATATTTAAATCTGAATCTACTTTTGCAGTTGAAATAAATGAATTACGTAGTATTATAAACTTATCTGATAATAAATCATTGGTATTAGGTGATGAATTGTGTAGTGGAACAGAAACAGTTTCTGCTATAAAAATTGTTTATGCTGGTTTACATACATTATGTGAACGTAAATGTAGTTTTGTTTTTACTTCTCATTTACATCAATTAATGGATTTACCACAAATACATACTTTACCAAACTTAAAAGTTTATCATTTAGAAATAACTAATGATAATGGTAAATTAATTTACAATAGAAAACTTAAAAATGGTCAAGGTCCTTCTGTTTATGGTATGAAAGTTTGTGAAGCATTAGGTTTACCACAAGAATTTTTAGATATAGCAAATAGTATAGATATCGTTGAAAATAAAAAAAAGATATCACCATACAATAAAAAAGTTGTATTGGATAAATGTAAAATATGTGGTAGTGTAGCAGAAGAAACACATCATATAGTTGAACAATGTGATGCTGATAGTAATGGTAATTTTACACATTTTCATAAAAATGATATGCATAATTTAGTTCAATTATGTAAAACTTGTCATGATAATATCACTTATGGTAATTTAATCATTGAAGGTTATATAGAAACAAGTGAAGGTTTAGTATTAAAACATTATAATGTTGATAAAAAACGTAAACCTAAAAAATATGATGATGCATTAGATACTATAAAAAGTTATAAAAGTGTTTATGATATTAATATAAAAAATTGTATAAGTTTATTAAAATTAGAATGTGATATTACTATTAGTAGACAAACTTTAAAAAATATTATGAATGATAATTATTAATTTATTTTCTACATTTATTTTCTAAATATACTATTACTTCTTTAATAATAATACATAATACGAATATAAATAATATTAATAATATATATAATCCAATATTTGGATCACTATAATCATCATTATATTCATATACTATTTCATATGATGAAGGACATTTTTTTGTCTGTATTATAATATCATATTTTTTACAACATTCTGTTAAATTACAATCTACTATTAAATCACTATAATATTCTTTTATATATTCTATATATTTGTTTATTAGTGTATTGAATGATGGACAGTTACTTCCTTCTACATCATTTTTTACAATCTTATGTAATGATAATGTATGTTTTTTGTTTTTATTGTCAATTACTTCACAACAACCATATTCAAAATCATCGCATGTTATATGATGATGATTACGATGAAATGGTAAACCTGCTGTTAAATCATTATTATCTACATTATCAAAATTTGTATTTATACTTATAGTAATCATATCCCAAAAATATATCCAATAAATCCCATATATTACTAATATAAATATGATACAATATTTTATATCATTATAATTATATTTATCTTTTTTAGTTTTATCTATATTATTTTCTATATCACTAGTATTTTCATTTGTATTTTCATTAGTAACAATACTATCATATTCTGACATATTAATTTTTTTTATTTATAATAATATATATGGATTATGAAACAATATCAAATTTATTTTCAAATTTTAATGTAAATAATGATGATAATGATAATAATGATGTTTTTGATGTAAATATAGAATATAGTGATAAAGATTTACATGATAATATTATGAATGGTAATTTAGATTATATAATTAAATATTTAAATGATGGTGGTAATCCAAATCGTATCATTTTGGATCAATTTAGTTTATTATTAACAGCAGTTTATTTTAATAAAAAATCTATTGTTAATTTATTAATCAAACATAATGTAGATTTAGAATTTGAACAAAGTGAAGGTGATACTGCTTTAGGATATGCCGCAAAATTTAAAAATGTTGATTTTGATATATTAAAAATCTTATTAGATGCTGGTGCTAATCCAAATCATTCGAGTCAAACTATTATTAAAACTAGAGGTAATGCTCATACCCCATTAATATTGTGTATTAAAAGTGTTAATACTAATATACAAAGAGGTAAAAAATATTTTGATAAATTAAAAACTTTATTAGAATATGGTGCTGATCCTAATATTGTAGATGGTTATGGTAGTAATGCTTTATTTGATACTGTTGATGAACTGTATGAAAATGATGAATTAAGTGAAACTTTAAAATTATTATTTATTTATGGTGCAAATATAGATTCTGTAAATGCTAATGGTGATGGTATATTATTTCGTGCAAGATTACAATATACCTCTGATGCTTTAGTATTATTACTTGAATGGGGTGCAGATCCATATATTCGTAATAATTATGGTTATGATGTATTTTCTGATAACTATTTTGGTGGTAATAATAATTATATGGGTAATAGACCTTCACATAAAAAAATATTTTATGAAACAATTGATAGATTACATAAAACTAATGTAGCATATCAAATGTTAACAATATCAAAAGGTTTAGATGATGAACACCCTATTGAAACTTTAGATGAAGATACATTATATGAAATATATCAATCATTATTAAAACAACCTTATAATCATTTATTAACAAGAAGTAGAAAATTTGAAGATTTAAATGATATTGTTACATATGGCAAATATGTAAAAACTATAAAAAAAGGTGGCAAACGTAGTAGTAAAAAACGTAGTAAAAAACTTAGTAAAAAACTTAGTAGTAAAAAACGTAGTAAAAAACTTAGTAGTAAAAAACTTAGTAGTAAAAAATAAATTTACAAAAAAAGAAATAAAATATTTATTATATTATAAAATGGGTGATCAACAATTATTAGATACCGATTTAATGGATAGTATAGAAAAATATGATTTTAATCGTTTTAAACATTTATTAGAAAATGGTGCTAATCCAAATAGTTTACATTTTCAACGACATGTTGGATTTATGACTCCTTTAATGGAAGCATCAAATGACAATGATTCTAGATATGTTATAGAACTTTTAAAATATGGTGCAGATCCAAATATAGTTACTGATAGTGGTACAGCATTACAACATGCTTTATTGAATCGAAATAGTATAACAATATTAAATCTTTTATTTAAAAATGGTGCTAATCCATTTTTAAAAGATGAGGATGGTGATACAGCATATGATATGGCAATAAATGATAATCATATTCCAGAAGCAGAATTATTAAAAAGATGGATGGATTTTTATAGAGTACAAAGAGTTGGTAGACGTTATTTAACACGTAAACGTATTAGAACCAAACGAGCAAATAGACGTTTAGCACTTGCTAAAAGTATGTTAGATGATGGTAATTTAACCTCTGGTAATCCAATGTCATATATGGATTATGATACAATGTTAAAAGTTTCTGGATATATGTAAATTTTTATAATTTATATATTATAAAGATGACTTATATTAGAAAAATAACAATTGAAGGAGTTGCTGTTGGTTTAAGTACATTATTACTTGGTATAGTTGTAAGATATATCGTAGCAACTTTTGAAGGTATCAATCCTAATTTTGTTTTTAAAAATAGTGGTATGTGGTTATCATTATTTTTGACTGGTTTTTTATTACATGTTGGATTAGATTTAATTGGATTAAATCGTTGGTATTGTAAAAATTGTGCTGGTTGTAAATAAATTATTCATAAGGTTTTATCATATTTAGAAAATTGTTTATTAATTTTTCAATTATAATAGGTTTGTAATAAAATGATAACTTTAATGCTAATCTAAAATTTCTTATAAAATCTATTAAATTTGTATTTTCTTCATCATCTTCATCATGAAAAACTAAATATTTTAAAAATGATGCAAAAGATGTACTACTATATAGTGGATCTATATCTTCTCGATTTATTTTGCTAGTTATGGTGTCTATAAATAATTCTGTAACATCTTCTGGAAATTCAAATATTTTTTTGAATATATTTGGTGCTTCTACTTTAAATTCTTCACTATATACATCTATATTCATTAAATGTTTTAATGTTATTGTATCTAATCCTGATTTTTCTGATATTAATGATGCAAAAAAACTATCAATATATTCATCTGGTAATATTTCATTTGTTGTTATTTCTTTTATTAATGATTCATTTTTAATAATTAACATTTCATCACCAATCTTGTTTTGTAAATCAAATGGTAAATTTACTGTTTGTTTTATATGTTCAGGTGCATTACTTTTAAGTGAATTGTAATCATCATATATTGGTTCCTGTTCTATAGTTTTTTTACTAGATTTACGTTTAGATAATCGTTTTCTAGCAGATTTACCACGATACATACTTTGTAAACGTGTTGCTGCATTATGTGTTTTACGATATTCTGGATCTAAACGCATTAATCTACTATGTCTCATACTTTTTGCTTTACTATTAGGTGATTCACTCTTACCACCTCCATCATGTACATCTATTTTATTTCTTTGTCTAGCAATTTTTCTACCAATTTCTTCTGGTAATCCTGCTTCTATCATTCTCGCTATATCAAATCTGTCCCTTGCTTTTAATGTTCTAATATTACGATTTCTACGATTTTGTCTATATCTTTTTGCTAAAATACTTGATGCCATATCTCTAACATCACCTTCATCATCATATGTAGTGTATGTATCTTCTAACACTGGTAATCCATCCATATCTCTATCAATTATGTGTCTTCTTAATCTTGGATAATCTGAAAATCTAAAAGGTGTAGTTCTACGCCCTTGTCTATACATATCTTCTTTTAAATCTTTTAAATACATATTTTCTCTATAACTTAAATTTTTTAAAACTTGGTCTATATCACTCATTATAATATTATTATATATATTATAATATTATAATATGAATAATTATTGTCCTATACAAAATAGTAATTGTGGACGTCCAAGTTATGATCCTGAACGATGGAATTTAAGTATAGACCAACACGAAATAAATAATTGTTATAGTTATGCACTAGATACTATAGAAAACAATTTATCAGAAAAACGACAACCTGGTGAAAAATGTAATCGTGAGTTCGAATATGATTGTCAAAATTTAGAACAAATGATACGTTGTGATTTTCCAAGCATTCAACGTATAGAAAGTATAGATACTCCTATACCTTGTGATCATTATCGTATAGCATTAGTATTAGATGATAGTGGTGAACATTTAGATTATCATTTTTATAGACAAGATGTTGATGGATATTGGAGTCATAAAACTGGTCATGACCCTATTACAAATTTAGATGCTTCAGGTAATCGTATCGAGAACCCAGAAAAAATTGATAGAAATTATGATAAAATTGATAATGATCATTTTAATTATGGTAAATTTTGTGGTTATTTTTCTGTTAAATATAATGGCGATTAAATTACATTTAAATGATATTTAAAAATAATACAATATAATATTTTATTATGAATCGTGCTTTAGAATTTGAACGTAGGGACAATATCCATAAAGGTTGGATTATTAGTAAAAAATATGCTGATATTCTACTAAATAACAAAAATAACAAAAATATACATAATATACTACATAGTGTGTATGGTAAATATTTATGTGATTTAAATAGTAATCATTTAGATATGACAAATCGTATGAAATATAATCGTGCTTGGCAAACACTACTAAATACTTTTAAGAATTGTAAAAGTGATAGTATTGTTAGAAATGCTATAAGTCAGTTTTATTATACTTGTCATATTAATATATAATACTAATTATAATGAATACTGATTTAACATTACCATGTTTAATATTTATGATGATAACAATTAATTTATATTATCATAGTAAAACAAGTGATAAATATTTATTAAGTATAATGATATTTGGACAATTTATATTATTATTTGGTAGTATAATTAAAAATGATATTTTAATAAGTATATCACATATATTATTTACATTAACTGTAATATTTGGTGTATTATTTTTCAAAGAAAGATATAATAAATATTTTATAGTATTTACATTACTAATTATATTATTAACACGCCAGTATTTTGGTGATTGTTTATTTTTAATGGCAAATGGTAATAAAAAACTTATAGATTTAAATATAGATTATGATAAATTTGTATATTTTTTATTTTTTATACTAATACTTAAAGAATTATAATATAGTATTGTATTATAATGTCTATTAAAGATAAACCATTAAAAAAATGTCATAGTGACAAACGTGTTACTATAGATAAATTACATAATAATATAATAGATGATTATAAAAAACAAAAAGAAAATTATGCTAAAAAACTCAAAAAAGAAACTGATTTGAATAAAAAAATATATTAGAAAATAAAATAAAAGAATGTGATGAATATATCAATGAATATTATTTAAATAATGGTGAATTATTATTTGATTATTATAATGATGATTTTAAAACATCTACTAATGATATTTCAAATACTGATAATAGTATATTAAATTTTTTTAATAAATCAGATAATAATAATTATAACAATGATAATATCAAAAAAGATGATACTATTATAAAATATATGTCTAATATTGATGATAGTTATTTAAATGACAATTTAAATGATGTTGATGAAAAAATTAATATTTGTATCAATTGTGGCAATAATAATTTAACTTATAAAAGTTTAGAAAGTGAAGTTTTTTGTAATAAATGTGGTTATACTGAAAAAGTATTATTTGAAAATGATAAAACATCTTATAAAGAAACACCTAAAGAAATTAGTTATTTTGCTTATAAACGTATCAATCATTTTAATGAATGGATTACACAGTTTCAAGGCAAAGAAACCACACAAATCCCAAGTAAAATTTATACAGATGTATTAAATGAAATTAATAAAAATGTATATTTAGATATTAATAATATTACAAATCGACAAGTTAGAGAAATATTAAAAAAATTAAAATACAATAAATATTATGAAAATATACCAAATATTATTAATGTTTTAACAAATAGACAAGCACCAATTATTACTAGAGATTATGAAGAAAAATTACGTGGTATGTTTAAAGAAATACAATTACCATTTATGAATAATTGTCCTGAAAATCGTAAAAACTTTTTATCTTATAGTTATGTATTACATAAATTTTGTGAATTATTAGAATTGGATCATTTATTACAATATTTTCCATTATTAAAAAGTCGTGAAAAATTACAACAACAAGATTTTATTTGGAAAAAAATTTGCAATGATTTAGAATGGGAATATATTCCTAGTATTTAATTTTTTTATTGTTTTTTTTATATTACGTTTTTTACTATGATTGCCTCCTTTTTTATACCAAGTTTTTAAAGATTGTGTTTCTTTTATATTTGTTATTAATTCATCTATATCAAGTGGTTGTCCATATATATAATATTCTTCAACTACATCATTTAAACTTTGTTGAAGTTCATTTAAACATAATTTTATATTTGTTTCTGTATTACTATAATTTGTTTTACAAAAACCATAATAATATGGCATTAAATATATATCTATTATAGAATTGTTTATATTATTATCTATATATGGTATTCCTATTTCTTCAAATAATATATTTATAGGTATACTATACAATTCTATATTTTCTATAATTATTGGTTCTGTTATATTATTTAATATTATTCTAATATCATATTCATTTATTTTTGCAAATCCACTATCAACTAAATATATTGATATATCCTTATTTTCTATATATGTTTTTTCTATTATAGGTATTGGTAATTGTTGACGAAAAATATCATGCCAGTTTGTATACATATCTTTTACTGTTTTTGTTTCTTTTAATCTTCTATTATAATTAATATAATTCCCCCATATAAATACTATAATTTCATTATAATATGAATATGTATTATCTATTATAAATGTATTTATATCTAATGGTGGTTTTTTTATAATACCAAATGCTCCCATTACAATATCTAATTTTATATTTGTTAACATATCTATATTATAATATTCTATTGTTTTATCATCATCTAATTCATTTTGTTCAATTTTTAATTTTTGTCTTATTATAGGTATATTTAACATTTTATTTATTTTTTCTTTTATTGTATATATTTTATCTTTTTTATCTATATCTATCTGTATTTTTCTATTATTTTTAACATATGTAATAGATATTCTCATTATATATTATATTTATTTTTTTTTATTTATTATTATAAATGAGTACAAACTTTCGTTCTAATGCTATCACAAAAATGCTTGATCAAATTTTTGATGATAAATGTTTATATGCTAAATCTGGTTCAGTTCAACGTGGTCCTGGTGTAATTTGTGGATTTTATATATTATTAATCATTACTAGTTTAATTTATAATATTGTTATAACACAAAAGTATTTAACAAAATATGGATTATCTAGAGGACAAATATTAGTTCAAAATGGTATTGATTTATTAATAGCAATATTTAGTATTGTTTTTATTTATCATATGTGTTATATTTGTAGAGGTTTTGTTGGTTTCTTAGTATTATTATTAATTCATGGTTCTATTGGTTTAATACGTGCAGCAGTATTTAGTAGTTATACTAAAGCATCTATTAAAATGGGTATAGATCATATTAAAAAATAAATAAAATATTTATATTATTATATAATGAAATTTACAAGTGTACAGATTGGTTTAATCTCTTTATTATTATTAGGGTTTTTATATTTTTATAATAATCCATTAACAGTTTATAAACAAAAACCAGTTTATTATCCTGTTTATCAGAATAGATATGTTCCTGTAGAATACAATTATGATGTTTTTAGACCTAGACCTTTTCCACGTAGACCTCACAGACCTCACAGACATAAAAAAAATAATTTCCCTCCAGGTGTAAGATTTGATAAAAATAATAAACCTATACCTGGTTCTGGTGGCGGTGGTGTTTAAATTTTTTCTATAAATATAATTTGATATTTTCTATATTGTTTTTAGTATTATAAACAATATTATAAACAATATTATAAACAATATTATAAACAATATTATAAATTAAAGTAAAGTTTAAAGTTAAGATAAAATAATGTCTAAACCAGTTTTGAAGAGTTTGCCTTTGAAGATTAAGAATAATGTCAATATGAATAATCTTTATGATTCCCATACCTTCAAAGTTGCTGTCCAGTATTGCGTTTTACGACCCAAAACGAAAAAATATACTTGATTTTGGTAGTAGTCGTGCTTGTGGTTGTAATCATAATAAGATTTCTATTCATGCTGAACAAAATGCTATCGATTATTGTAGAAAAAATGATAAACGTAATAATTTTGAAATATATATTTGGAGATATACTAAAGATGGTGATTTAAAAAGTGCACATTGTTGTTATAGTTGTACTAAACTAATAAATAAATATGGTTTTCAAAATCGTGTTTATACTTTTGACGATGATAATATCGTTGATGCCATTGTTGATAATCCCCAAGTTTCACTTGGTTATAAAATAAAAAATGATTTGTAAAATAGATAATATAGTTATTATAATATTTTTTATTCTGGTTTTGGCACAAGATTAAATTTAGGATGTCTTTCATTACCATTCATTGTATCACTAAATCCAAATCTTGATCGTTTTTGCCAATCAATTAATCTACGTTTTACTACAATCTTATCTACTTTTCCATTACTATGATTTTCTGTAAACCAATTTTCAAATGCATTCCACATTTCATTGAATGGTGTACATTCATCTTCACATACATCTAAATCTTCACTTATCCATTGACCAACAATATCATTTTGATTTTTATAATTTTCTGTTTCCATCCTAATACTCTCTGGAATACTATCTTCATCTACTCCTCCACCCATATTTACCCATTCTCTCATTAACATTCCCATAAATACTATTGACCAATGTTCTAGTTTTGTTGGTAATGCTTTGTCTCTCCTATATACATTATTATCTGGATTTATTTGGTTTACATCATCTACAAATCTTGATACAAATGGATAAACTTGAACCCTTCTCCAAGCACCATTTGTTTTATCTTCTATTGTTGGTTTTTCATTACACATAAGAACTATCTCAAATTGCGGTTTAAACTCAAATACATCACTATATAATTTTCTTGCTTGTATCATATCACCACCACTAAGTTCTTTCATTTCACCAGCATTAATACGTTCTCCACTATCTGGTTCCTGCATATAACAGATTCTTGTTCCTCTTGTTCTTGCTTTTTCTGGACATGCTGCATTACTTGCTTTTCGTTTTTGTGTTAATAATGTTACTGGCAAATTTACACAATATTCTCCAAACACATTTCTAATAATATCTATTAATATACTTTTTCCATTACCACCACTACCTGTCCATATACTAAATCTTTGCTCTAATACATCACCACACATTCTTGATGCTATAAATCTTAAACAATATTTCCTAATATCATCATCTGGTAATATCTCTCTGAAAAATTGACTAATATCACGATGAACCCTATCAAAATATTCTGTATTACCATTATCCCATTTACTATAATCCCATTTACAATTTTTCTTGTCTTTGTATTTACCAACTCTACCTTTCATACGTTCCCATAAATCTTCTGGACTCATTGGTAATTCATTTGGTGTTACTGGTAATGTTAATTTATTTGTTATACTAATTAAATCATCTGGTCTACCTTCTCGTAATATATTACTTTCTAAATCAAATACACAATTTTCAAATGCAAATAATTTTGTATTTGAATCCATCTGTTCCATTATCTTTTCTCTATAAAATTTAAGTTTACATGCCTTCATAATATTTTCTGTAAATGTTACATTTTTTAAATTATCATATATCTTATATGCTGCTTTCTGATATCCATCAAAGTTTTTAGCACCAATTTCATTCCCTTCTTCACTCAGTTTATCCATTTCCCGTTTATAATATTGATGTCGTCTATAAAATATCTCTTTTATTTGTCCACTTAATGCTCTATGTAAACGATAACCTTTTGGACATGGTATCCATTTACTACCATCAAAATAAAACCATCCATCTTTTAAATCTGCACATATAAATTGATCTTTGAAATATCCTGATACTACTTCTGCTACATCATCATGTTGTCCACCTTTAAAAATACAACTATCAACTTTCCCTTCTAAATGTTCTTCTCTTATTTTCATATACTCATCCATATTATCATTTCTTGCCCAATAATGTAATGTTTTGATTGTTAATCCATCACGTTTAAAACCATCCCAATATTTTTGACATGATTCAATACCTTCATATTTATCTCCATTTTCACTAAATTTATTCCATAAATCAAATAATGTATCACCTCCAATATTTTTTAAACACATACCTAATTTAATCCATAAATCATATTGTTCTAATCTTTCATGGGACAAACATCTCATTACTATTTTTTCAATATTTTGGATTTCTGCTTTCATTAATACATTTTCCATGACTTCAACATCATCATTATGATCATCTAAATATGGATCATAATCTACATTCTCATTATATTCTGTATCATCAATCATATCAAATGCACTTACACTATTACTATTAGTTAATGTATTTTTAAATATATCGTCAATACCACCCTTATATTCTACGTTAATGTCTTTATCTAATACTACAGATGTTTTATATATTAATTCTTTATCTGAAATTTCATTTTCTATAAATTCAAATTTTCTACAATCATAAATTTTTGTTAATAAATATGG
>Ga0181414_1000189_pt1 | contig 18839 bp, 23 predicted proteins | sample 37SPOviralmetaG_FD_130139 | JGI IMG/M metagenome (GOLD analysis project Ga0181414, IMG submission 130139) | Marine viral communities from the oligotrophic San Pedro Time Series (SPOT) site, San Pedro Channel, CA, USA - 37 SPOT_SRF_2012-11-28 | ecosystem: Environmental > Aquatic > Marine > Strait... | reverse complement strand
GCTTTCTACTATGGTAGAGACAATAGAGAAACAGGTACAATTACTGATGATGCAAATGCACCATTTAATGAAAGTGTTGGAATGAAAGTAAGCCAGGCTGGGCAAGCTTATTTTAAAGGCAAGGTAGGTATTAATACTTTTGATCCAGATACAGTTGGTTATAGTTTTGCAGAAGATTTAGTTATTAATGGTGGTAACTCAGCAAGTGATGGTGTGGGTATTACACTACGAGGAAATGGTAAAAGATATGGAGTTATAGCCTTTGGGGATAATGACAGTGCAAATCCTGGTGAAATATATTACGATCATACTGGAAACGGTATGTACTTTAGAACTGGTGGTTCACTAAGATTCAAATTAGATGGTAATGGAGCAGATATATTAACCAGTGGTTCATTAAAAATGTCTAACACAATAGTCATTGACTCTTCTAGAAATCTAGTTAATCTTGAATCTATTACTTTAGCAGACAGTAAAGAATTAAAACTAGGAAGCGGTGATGATTTAAGAATTTATCACAATGGTACAGATAGTTATATACAAGATGCTGGCACAGGCAATCTTAATATTAAATCAAATGGAACATTTATAAACTTCCTAGATGGAAGTAATAACTTAATGGCTTATATGGTGCCAGGTGGTGCTGTAGGTTTATATCACAACACTTCAGCTAGACTAACCACACAAGCTGCAGGTATCAAAGTTAATTCTGCAGATGTAGGTGGAGTAGCAGCACCTATACTAAATGTAGGGCAACTTAATAATGCTTATCAGAGTGGTATGGAATCATCTGTACACTTGACTATGAAAACTTACAATCCATCAGGTAACTTCTACTTTTACAGACAGAGCGCTATACAAGCTTCAATTATTGATGGCGATTTCTGTATAGGGCAAACAGCTGTTATAGACAGTTCAAGAAACCTCACAAATATCGGTACTTATTCAGGTTCTGGAAATATAACTATTACAGGTGCATCTTCACCAAAAATTACATTAACAGACACAACGAATACTTGTAGTTTATTGATGTATGCTCAAGACAGTAACTCACATATTGGTACATACAGTAATCATCTTTTAGCTTTTGACACAAATAGCACAACAAGAATGGTCATAGAAGCTGGTGGCAACGTTGGTATCGGAACTGACACTCCTCGTGGTAAATTCAATATTTTCACAGGCACAACAGGAACTACAAGTGAAATTGGAAATCAAGTAGCTGGTTCATGGTCATTTGCAAACAATTCATCTGGAACAGCCGCACCAGCATTAATAGGTAAGAGTAGCAATAATGTAGGTGCATTATTCATAGCTGCAACCAACAATAGCAATACAAGTGGAGATATGCACTTTAATGTTCGTGAAACTGATGGAACTGATTTCTCAACCACAAGCTCTAAAGCTTTCAGATTTCTGCGATTTGCAACTGAATTAGCACACATTACAAGATCAGGAAATCTATCCGTTTCAGGTTCTATTAAAAGCACTGGTGGTATGACTGTAGACCAAGGTGGTTCATTTACTACATTAGATGTAGCTACAGGTAGAACTGGTGCAACAGAAAATATTGGTGCTGTTCGTTTTTTAAATGCATCAGATACCCTTAAAGCACAAGTGATGGGTACTAATGATGGCAAACTTGTTCTTGGTACAAATGGCAATACTGTAGCCCTTACTTTAGATGCTTCACAAGTTGCTACTTTTGAAAACACCATAGATGTAAAATCACAAAGCTCTTTACTCCAAAGATGGTTTGAAGGATCAACAGAAGTTGGTAGGGCTGTTGGGGTTTCTGGTGTCCAGATGGCAATAGGTAGTGGCGATACAGGTGTGCTGTTCAACGCAAGTGTAAACGCAGTATATCCTTGGCAACCAACCACAAATGCTGGCTTAGACAATATAGTTGATCTTGGTATTTCTAGCAGAAAATGGCGAGATATTTATTTTGGTGGCAATCTAAAACAAGGTTCAACAACTGTTATAGACAGCTCAAGAAACTTAACAAATATCGGTACTATCGCTAGTGGGAATATTACTGCTACAGGTCAAGGTCTTAGTCCACAATTATCAGTTGTAGATAGTGATAATACTACAGGCAGATGCAATATTAGACATAATGGAAGCACATCAGATATCCGTTCTCAAGGAACTTCGGGTGTTGGCACAGTTATAATAGGTGGTACAACTGCCAATGCTTCTCCAACTTATGCTACTTTTACTAATACAGGTACTACTCTTGCAGGACATCTTTATTTAGCTCAACAAAAGAAAATCCATTTAGGTGGACTTGGTTTTGCACAAATGAACTCAAGTGGCAATTTTGAATTAGGTGATATTGATGATGACGACAGAGAAGTAAAAATAAATGGCTTCGCTGGTACATCACAAATTAATATGAGTGATGGTACAGTTGCTATTACAGGTGCTTTATCTAAATCATCAGGTTCATTTAAGATAGATCACCCATTAAAACCTGACACACACCATTTAGTACACTCATTTGTAGAGGGCCCACAAGCAGATAACCTTTATAGAGGAAAAATACAACTAGTAAATGGTAAAGCAGAAGTAGACTTAGAAGATAAGTTTAATATGACACCAGGAACATTTGAGGCACTAAATAGAGATATACAAATATTTACTACTAATGAAAGCAATTGGGATAATGTCAGAGGTTCTGTACTTGGTTCTAAACTAATTATTGAATCTCAAAATACTAATTCAACAGCAGAAGTTTCTTGGCTCGTTATAGGCGAAAGACAAGATAAAGAAATATATGAATCTAAACTTACTGATAATGACGGTAGAATAATCGTTGAACCTCAAAAATGAATATAGAAAAAGAAATAATAAAACTTCAACTAGAAGTTGAAAAATTAAAAGAACACTCGCATCCCGCCAAGGATATGTGTGAATTTGAAGGCTATCAAGAATTGATGGCAAGAATAGAAAAAATGGAGAAAAATTATGGCAATAACTAAAACGACGAAAGTGCAACGTATAGAAGTATATCCTCCAGCGGATAGCTCTGCGGCGGATACAACAAATGCGAAACACGAAACTTTAATGGTAGTATACGAAGATACTTTAGATGATAGCGGTGATGCAGATTTACCTGTAGTTGCTACTAGAGTAAAGCATCTTAGCAAATTTGTAGAAGACGGTGGCGCAGCTACTGGCTATGCAACAGAAGATACTCTTGTAAAAGATATCTGTGATAAAATTTGGGCATAACTTATGCCCGTACCAGGATCAGGTGAAATAAAAATGGTAGGAATCTTCTCTGAGAAGAATGAAGATGATTATGATGCAGAAAACATTGATGGAGAAACTGATCTTAGTTTAAGAGGATTATGTAGTAATTCTCACAATGATACTGGTTCTGGTGGAAATATTACTTTAAATTCAAATTTTGCAAGTACAGCAGATGGCGGAGCAAATTTAACTGCTGCTCCCTTTGCTATGAGTGAAATGAGAAACTACAATCATACTTCGTAAAATAAAAAAGGGGCATAACGCCCCTTTTTGTTATTCTGCCTCTACTTCAGAGACATCTTCATCGTCTGAATCTTCTACTGCTTCTTTTAATCTAGCGGTAAAACCTTCTGTAGCAACTGAAACTTGATCAAGTTCCATCTGTAAATTCTGCTTCTTATTAGCTAGGCTATTAAGACAAGCAACAAAATATTTTGCTTCATCAGATAATTCAGAGATAACATATTTTTTATCGTCAAGTACCAAGACTGGTTCGTCTTGAGTTACTTCTGGATTTTGAGTACTCATATATTCTCCTTTTACTTAAATACATCTTCCCAATTACCTTGGGTACTACTTTTAGCATACTCAGTAGCTCTATTTTCAAAAAAGTTGGTATGCTCAACTGCATTGACTTGCATATCTATCCAAGGCAACGGATTCTCTGTACTATGAAATATTTTTTTCATACCTAACTGAAGTAATCTTCTATCCGCAATATAACGAATATACTCTTTTACTTCTTTTGCTGTTAGATCAGGAACGTTTGCCTTGTCAAAACATACATCGATAAACTTATCTTCGAGTTCAACAGTCCTTTCGGCTGCGCAGTAGATTTCGTACTTAAGTTTATCTGTCCATAATTCTGGATTCTCTGCAATAAAAGTTCTAAATAACTTACATAGACCTTCTACATGTAAAGACTCATCTCTTATAGACCATGTAACTATCTGACCCATACCCTTCATAAGGTTGTGTCTTGGATAGTTTAGAAGGATAGCAAAACTACTGAATAGTTGTACTCCTTCTGTAAATGCACTATACACTGCCATGGTTTTTGCCATGTCATGTTTTGTGCCCATATTAAAGTCCATTAGATATTCATGTTTTTCTGCCATAGCTTGAATATCTGCAAACTCTTTGTAAATGTCCTCGGACTTTCCTAAAGTTTCCAAAAGTAAAGAATATGCTTCTTGATGCACTGCTTCCATTGCCGCATATGCAACTAACATCATTCTTATTTCTGGTTGCTTGAATGTAGGTAGATAATGATGTGCATATCCACCACAGACATCAACATCTGCTTGTGTAAAAAACTTAAAGATATTATCTAATAACTGTCTTTCATCTTCTGTTAATTTTTCATTATAGTCTTTTATATCGTCAGCAAGAGGAACTTCATCTGGCAACCAATGCATTTGTTGTTGCTTTTTGTAGTTCTCAAATGCCCACGGATATATAAAAGGTTTATAATATTCTCTTTCTTCTAATAACATATTAACCCTCACAACTTAGACAATCTTGTTGTTCAAAGATTATCTCTCTTTTTACTTCATTTGAGACATTATCAGCACGACTGATAGCTTCACTTCTCAAATAGTAAAGTGTTTTTAAATTCTTTGCCCATGCCACCATATGAATATTATGTAATTCACCTTTATTTACATCTGGTGGAAAGAACAAGTTTAAACTTTGAGACTGACAGATATACTGTTGTCTCGCAGAAGCGTGTTCAATAACCCAGGCTTGATTAATCTCAACTGCTGTTTTGAACACTTCTTTTTCCATATCACTTAGAAACTCTAAGTGTTGAACACTACCTTTATTTGTAACTATTTCTCTCCAAGTTTTATCATCATTCTTTCCATACTTTTCTAGAATTTTTTCTACAAATTTATTTTTCTGTAAAAATGATCCACTCTTTGTTTTTTGAGTAAATGCATTGGCACGGAAAGGTTCTATACTTGGTGAAGTATTACCACAAATAATACTAGAAGAAGCATTAGGTGCGATAGCAAGAAGATGTGCATTTCGTACTCGACAACTATCATCATCAGGACATGCTCCTCTTTCTACTGCTAATCGTAAGGTTTCTTCCATTGCTTGATCTTTCATATGTTTAAATATACTATGATTTACACTTGTAGCTATAGCTCCTTCAAAAGGAATACCATTTTTCTGCAAGTACGCATGAAAGCCCATTGCACCCAATCCTATGCTTCTTTCACGAAAAGCACTATATTTTGCTTTTTCTAGCTGTGATGGTGCATTTTCAATAAAGTACTGCAATACATTATCTAAGAAACGTACTAAATCTGATATAAAAGACGGGTGATCTTTCCACTCATCAAAATACTCTAAATTTACACTACTTAGACAACATACTGCTGTTCTTTCTTCGTTTGTTGGTAAAGTAATTTCTGAACAAAGATTACTGTGATTCACATATAATCCTTTTTTCTTTTGAAACTCTGGTAAATCATTATTTACTGCGTCTTCAAACATTACATATGGTTCTCCCGATTCCATACGATTCTGTAGTATCTTTACCCAAAGTGCTCGTGCACTTACTACTTTCTTTACTTCTTTAGTATGTGGATCAACTAATTCCCATGAGTCGTCATATCCTTCTTCTTTTGTTGCTCTGTGGATTGTTTCCATGAATCTATCCGAAACAACGATACCATGGTGTAAGTTAAGAAACCTACGATTAGTATCTCCGCCAGTTGGTTTTCTTCCATCTAAAAACTCCTCTATTTCAGGGTGAGTTATATGTAAATAAGCAGCATAACTTCCTCGTCTTGTGACTCCCTGTGAGAAAGCTAGCATTTCGCTATCTACTACTTTTACAAAAGGTACTACCCCTGTGCTTTCTGAACCTTTAGAAGTACGAGTTCCAGAAGAACGAACATCTGACCAGCTTCCACCTATACCACCACCAAATGATGATAAAAAAGCGTTCTCTGTATAATGTCCTGTTATTCCTTCTCTGCTATCTTCTACATAGTTCAAAAAACAACTAATCGGTAATCCTCTAGCTGTGCCACCGTTAGATAACACAGGTGTTGCAAACATAAACCAAAGGTTGCTTGCATATTCATATATTCTTTGAGCATGATCGTTGTCATCGGCAAAAGCCTCAGCTGCACGAGCAAATGCTTCTTGAGGAGATTTTTCATCTCCTACTAAGTATCTGTCTTGTAGAGTTTTTATACTAAACTCGGTTAGTAACTTATCCCTACTATAGTCTATCTTTACTGACATAATTTTCTACCTTTTCTATAATTTCTTGTGCATTATCTTTTCCGATATGTGCAACTGGATCTAAATTTAAATCCATAAGTTCCACATTTAATAATAACTGATCTTTACCGAAGTGATTCAAGTTTTCAATATATTTATATCTACCATGAATTGGTAACGATCCTGCTATATCAAATATGTTGCCCATGTTTTCCATTAATGTAACTGCTCTTTTTGGTCCAACTCCCATAACTCCTGGAACATTATCTCCTTTATCTCCTGTCAAACATTTAAAAGTTATATATTCTGCAGGTTCAAAGTCATAATGCTCGTCCCAATTATCAAGTGTTGTCTCCTTTCTTGTTACTGTTGAGAATCGTGATATATTCTCATCAATTAACAAATCCCAGTCTTTATCTGAGGATATCAACCAAATGTGGTTTAATCCTAACTTCTCTCTATAGTGACAAATATAAGCAGCTATATCATCTGCTTCTACTCCTCGATACTTGAGAGTAAGTATATTTTCTTTTTCTCGTAAAGTTTTCATTGTATGTTCTAACTCTGTCATGAACTCAATAAATAGTTCTTCCTCTTCTTTAGTTTGCTCTGCAAATCTTTCTTTACGGTTTGCCTTATACTCTGGGTAAAGTTCTTTTCTATAATTACTTCCCCCATCACCTAAGACTATAATCTCACCACAGTCATATGACTTTGCGAGTGATTTTATTGTTCGTATGTATTCTTCACAAAAAGCTAAATTACCTGCGTGTTTCCATCTAAAAGCGATGTTTAATCCATCAACTATTAGCAGATTCCCGTTCGGTATCGGCTTCCCATGGTCTGTAAATTGTATTGCCATTTGTAAATCCTGTCTGTTCTTTTTCTAACCAATGATCGAGTAGTAATATGTATAGGTTTAACCATGCTACATAAAAATACTGATCTGTATTTTGTGGTTTTCGTTCTGTGCCTACATACTGTTTTGAGTGATTCTCTTTGAATATTAAAAGAGGTTCTTGTTTCATATCACTAGCTTGTCTGCATAATTTAGTCCACCACTGGACTATATTATTATTCTTTTGTGTAAACATTTTATGATTGAGTGCCATATCTTTGTAAAACTTCACTTCGATTGTAAATATATTCTCTTGATCTAAGAGATATAAATCGCCTTTTATCTTGCCACTTCCGCTTCCAGGTGTCTGCACAAAATTCAGTCCTGAATAATCACTTAATATTTTTGCTACTTTTAGCTCGGCATATCTGCCTTTACTTCTTGAACTCATATACTTTTTCCGATTATCCAAAAGGCGAGTAACATAAGTGCCACACTAAGTATTTGTATAACTGACATTATTGCTATGAATGTCAACTGTTTCTCTCCTAATGGTAGTAGTTCTTTTTCTAACCATTCCGCTTGCTCCTCTGGAGTTGCGTCTTTGGTTTTGTTTAGTTGTAATTTTACTTGTGTTTCGTATTTCACAACTGTACTGTAAATTTACTCAGTAAATCTATTTCTTGGTCAGTAAGTTGACCTGCTTGTGACCACATGAGAGCTGACTGAGCACCTCTTGTTTCACCTGCTCGATATGCTTTCAACATATCGTCTATCTCTCTGCCTGCCAAAGCGGGACCAATGCCTCCGCCTCCAGTCATTCCATGACAAGCCGCACAACCTGCCCATAATCCTCTAATAGAAGAAAACTCGTCTGCTTCTGCAGCTTCCGCTTGTGCTTGTAGTTCTTCTGTAAAACTACCATGAACTTCTAAATATTTTTCATAACACTCACCATAACAACCTTGTATTCTTGATTGTTTTGGACTGTCAAGAGTTACATAGTATATAGTTCCAACTATGCAACACATTCCTACTATAAAATTTATATTCATTATCCTAAGTCAAAATCTCCATTTCCCTTTCTTTTTCCAGGCGTGAGAAAATTCTCTTTTTCTTGTAAATATCTCCACCTAAGTAACCACTTTGCTCTGTCACGCTCTGCATCTAAAAAGATTGCATTTGTAACTGTCAATGGAAGGATTACTGCCATATGAAGAATAAAACTAAGTACTGAGTTATAGCCTCCAAACCAACCACCCCAGTAAGCTGCGATTAGTCCAAAGAAAAATGACCATACTGTAAATAATACTACCATAAAGTAGGTTTGCAGTGATGGATCAGGTATGTACTTCAAAGGATTATACTTAGCGTTCATAACTAAGTTCCAATTATCTACTATTCCTAAAATTATCTTTCTCATAATAAACTACTTATATTCTCCTCTTTTATTATTTCTATCTTGTCGAGTAATGGGTGTGTCCAACCGTGTGAAACAAGGTATGTATTAAGGTCATCTTCCTTTAGTAGAACTTCTACTACTTTCTCCTTTCCCTGTTCATCGAGCGCTTGGTTTACTTCGTCTAAAAACAATACATTGATTCTAGATGAAGAAATACTACTCATTAGTCGTCTAATTGCGACAAGAGTTGCAATGTTGACTCTTGCTAACTCTCCAGAAGAGAGTGCTGTAATATCTATAATGTTACCATTGTCAGATACTTCAACATTCAACTTGTCGCTTTGTATGACGAAGTTCAGAGCAAATCTACCATCACTAAATTCTGCAAGATAGTGATTGGTCATGTCTTCCAAATTCTTGACCATGTTCTCAATCTTATAGGCAAGTAGACCGTTGGTACTAAATGCTTTCTTGAGTAGTTCAAGTATCTGCAAGTTATCTTCTTTCTCAAAAAGTTGCCCTGAAACTTCTTCTAACTGTTTCTCAAACTCTTCAGTTTGCTCTTGTATAATACCGATACGGGTATTGTGTCTTTCTCTACGATTATTCTCTTCAATTACTTCTTCGAGTTTTTCCCTCGAGTGAGAGATTCTCTCTTTAAGGGTAGATATCTCTGCCTGTAAGTCACTTTCGGAAAGTAAATCGTTTGGTAAGTCTGAATCAATACTTCGATAAATTTCTTCAAACTCCCTTTGTCTTTCCTGTGCGGCATAGACTTTGGAGTTGCTCTCTTTAATACTTTCAATCTCTGAAAGTATGCCACGAACTTTGTGTGAAGCTGCTTCAACTTCCTTCTCCTGTTTACTTTGTATTTCTTTTATAAGTTCTATATCAACTTCCTGCAAACAAGTAGGACATACTCTTTCGTCTGTGCCTTGAAATACTCTCTTATTTGCTTCAGCTCTCCACCGACCCAGCTGGGATTGGAGATCGTCATAATCTTGGATTTCTCCAGTGACTTTTTCTACTTTTATAGTTTTTAACTGCTCTTTCCAATAATTATTAGTTGATATTTTTTTATTCTTATCAATGATATTTTCAAATTGTACTTGTAAAGAACCTAAAGTTTTCTCATCATTTTCCGAGTGAAATGGTAAATCTAACTTCGATAGTAGAGATGTATCTTCCAATTTATTGTCATTTAACCACTTATCGATAGTATCAATTTTTGACTCTAGTCGTGAAACATGTAAAGAATCTTGTCTTACAGCTTCTTTAAATATCTCAAAATATTTTACATAATCATCTAACTGCAATAAGTCAATTAAGAACTTCTTACGATTAGTGTCAGTTGCGGTTAAAAATTGTAAACTCGCATTTGTATTCTGATAGACTAGCTGTGTAAATGTTTTGAAGTCAATACCTAAAACTTCTCCCAATGTTTTATAAGTATTTGTCGCAGTGTGTGAAGATATATCTTCGCCATTCTTTGTTAACTTACATTTAAGGGCGGTCCTACGACTAACGTTAATAACATATACGTCACTATCCACAGAAAACTCAAGACTAATATCATAGCCTTTACCAACATATCTGTTAGCAATGTCGGCTTTCTTAATATTTTTACTATTTTTATTGAATAATACTTCTTCCAATATAAGAGGGATAGAACTCTTCCCAACACCATTGGTTCCAACCAACTGTGTAAGGGTAGACTTTGATAAGTCCACTTTGTTTTTCTCTCCATATGAAAAGCAGTTACTCCATGCTAAAGTTTTTAGAATAATCATTGAACACTCTCACTATATCGTTTGTTTTCTCTATTTTTAGTATCTCAGTTAGATACTTTACTAATTCTTCTTCCATTGTTAGATTTTCAAGATCAAGTGTTGCTTCAGTCTCTCGTTTTACTACTTTCTTATCTAGTAAATCTGAGTTCTTTACTTTTGCTAAATCTTGAACATCTCCTTCTATTTCGTATATTGTATGATGCCATTCTGTTTGTACCATCTCGTCTACATTATCTACTGTCTTACGAATTAACTGTGGTAAGTTAAATTCATGCCAAGTCCACTCCCAATTTACTTGGGGGTTTATTAATAAGTAACCTGTTTTTACTACATTTCTATGAAAGGAAGTAGTCATTGGACTGCCTGGATATACAATGTTTCGTTGAGTATTCTCGTGAGCATGTAAATCTCCTGCAAAAACTTCTTTAAACTTATCAAATCTAGTTAAGTCTACTTCTGGTACTACATGAGGTGGTATTTCACCACGAACATGAGTAAATAGATAAGCTGCATCTATCATTTCTATACTTTTCTTTTTATGCAAATCTGCATAGGGCAGTATCGCCCAATCATCTTCGTAGTAAATTTCTGTTATAACTTCTACTAGAGGATTTAATTCATTTGTTACTCGAATAAGATTATCAAAAAAGGTTTTATTCTTACGAGTAGCTTCATGATTTCCGTCAAATATAATCGTTCTTACTCCTACACTTTTTACAAAATCAAAGTATAGTGTAAGTTCGTCCATTGACGGCATGCGATCAAATAAATCTCCACCTATAATATGTAAATCTATTTGATCTTCTAACTCTTTTAACTGCTCAAAAAAGAGTTCATACCTTGAGCAAGCCCAAGGCATTGGAACATTCTTTTGACCAAGTTTAATATGCCAGTCTGCCGTAAATAGTATCATTACTCAACATCAAACTCTGATGAAATACTTTCATCAACAGAACCGCCCTCTTCGGTAATTCTTTTTAGTAATTCTAGTTGTGCATCTGCTGTAGGTCTTGCAAGGACATCGTCCATTGATTTAAGACCAGCAACAAGAGTCTGTTCACTCTCATTGAGTGCTCTTGGTTTGCATTTTAATACTTGTAACTGATACTCTACATTAAAAACTTGAGGACCTGTTTTCAATCTCTTGAAAATAACGTCCCAGCCTGTTTCAGGATCAGTTGGATCACCTAAATCTTCAGCGGCAGTCATGATTTGATCGAATAACTTTCTCTTTAGATTAAAGATTTTGATACTTGGTTCACCATCGCTGTAGTCAATACATTGAATAGCGTAAGACCAAGAACATTTCTGATCTGGATAATATCCAGGAACATGATCTTTTTCCTTGTTATTGAAGGTTTCAGTATTTCTATCAAAAGCTAAACACTCTATCGGATAGTTCTTCTGATCTCCTCTTATCCAGTATAAATACCTAGGAAGTAAATCACCTACTAATCTTACATGATGATTTTCTTTTCCTGTATATACATATGATTCTATTCTTTCTTTTTGAGCCGAACCTTTGCTCTGATTAAATTTTATTGCCATTATATTTCTCCTTGTGGCTTCTCGAACATAAAGTGAATACGATTCGCTTTAATATCAAGTAGTCTATTATTATTAATTATATCTTGTGACACTTTACAATGTAACAAGTCTAGTGTGGTGTCTTTCGTTTCATTAAAGTAGTGATAGGAGCGAAACGATGCGACACCTGCATACTCTACTACTTCTCTATCACTAAACTGTCTACCTGTTTCTAACAAGTCAATGGGATTTATAAGGAAACTACTACCCCCAAACTTATATCTCTGAAACTTAAATGTTGGATCGTAGTAATTAGTTGGTAACTTTTTATAAGCTATCATACGAAGAATCGCAATTATATTACTAATATTGCCATTGCTTACGGACATTACTTTATCCCAATTATATAGTAACATATATTATAACACTAAAATCAACTGTTGTCAAGAAATATTTTTCAGAGGTCATAGATGGTTTATTTCATACCCCTGCTTCATATAATAACCCATACGGGCATGCGCTTGTCTACTTGCTGTTTTTCCTTTTAAATGTATATCTATTACTATAGGTTGCATTTTCCCTTCTTCTTTTCTTAGTATTCTACCTATAAGCTGAGTTAATAGCGGCTCGTTATTAATTGGTGTAGCCAATACCAAACAGCTTAATTCATTAATTGATATTCCTTCTGAAAATATTGATTGAGTTCCAAAAAGAATATTCTTGTCTTTCTTTAGTTTTTTAATTGTTGTATCTCGTTCTGCATGATCCATATCACCTGTCACATGGACTGCATTTTTACCTACCAACTCTGCACAAACCTTTAGAAAATATACTCGATTTGATACTACCAAAACTTTGTGTCCTTGTGCTGCATACGCCGCAGCAATCATACTTACACTTTGTACATATTCTCTGTTGTAGCAAAGATGGTTTACTTTACTTGCCCATGGCATTGTTCTTCCGTCTAGAAATCTTACTTCCGATTTAATTATATCTACGGCAGGAGTCATGAAGTTTTCCTTTGGTGGTTTTAAAACATGATTACCAAAGTAATCTCTAAAGACTACGTGGCGTCCATCTTTTCTTTCTAGTGTTCCTGTTAGTCCTATCTTGTATCGAGCAGGCATTTCATCTACAATCCTAGTAAAAGTTGGACTGCTTACGTGATGCATTTCGTCAAGAATGATTGTTCCGAATAGATGTTTTATATCGTTAATTCTTCGGTATAAACTCTGAATATTCCCAATTACGATTGGAGGTTCAATGTCAAAGTCTCCACCACCTATTCTGCCTGGTTTAAATCCGTAGACTTTTTCTACTTCTTTTTCCCACTGGCTTCGTAAGTTAGTCGTATGAGTAACTACAAGTGTTTTTTGCTTTAGCTTTCCTGCGATAGCTAAACCTGTAAATGTCTTTCCCCAACTGACCCACGCGTTAATTATAGCGTTGTCTTTTACCTCAGAGTAAACCATGTTTTGAGATGCTCGTAATTTAAACTTAAACTCTGGTAGTTTGATGGGTGACTTAACCCTTTTATCGATTACTTCGTGTCCTTCTGGGATTAAATCCGTTCTTCCGCCTGGTATGGTAACTAAACCTGGTCTAATTCGTCTAATAGTTTTTATAACGATAGGCGGATCCATAGGCATACGAGGTGGTAATGTATAAGTAAGCTCTTCTTCGAGCTTACGTTCGAGTTCGGGTGTGGTATCTAAGTATATTCTGTGATTAAGAATTGCCTTCATTATTTCCACTCAGGACCGCTATACCACTGAACGAGTGACATACGAGTTCCTTTAGTTACTTTTTCTACTTCATGCTTAAGAAATGATGGGAATACAAGTATTGATCCTTTGTTTCTCCACTCATCGTTTCTTAACTCTTTACCATCTAAGTTCCATAATACAAAGTCTCCACCTTTATAATAATTAGGATCAGTGAGTTGAACAGTGATTGATAACTTTCTGTTAATTGGAGTTGCTAAATCGATATCTCGATGCGCTCCATAATACTCTCCTTGTCCATAAACTCCGAACTGTATATTTTCTGTATTAGTTATTATAGCTTGCCATGCTGTTTGATTGATCGCATGAAGTGTTGAACTTACTATACTCTCTACCCAATGTCCTCTCTCAAAGAAAGCAGTATTTGCTTTTCTTATTGAATTATCTTCTACTTTTCTACTTGTATCTTTCTCATAGATTGCTGCTTCAGCAATTTTTAGTTTTTTTCCTTCTTTTACAATAAAATCGCAAAGATCATTATCTAAATAACTATCTAAAAATACTACTGGGTGTTGCATTACTGATTTCATACTATTTTACTCCATTCTATTATTGTTTCTTTATCTATATCTTCCCATTTCTCAAAATCTATATCATAACAAAGGAGTTTATCTCCACTTTGTCTTATTATATGGGTAGGGTTTTTCATATACTTAGTATCTAAAGTGTACTCTCTTTCATATATATTTCTACTCTTTAGACTTTGAAATTTAATTAATACTATGCCTTTTTCTAAAGCCTCTTCTAAACTTTTCGCCATGTGTCTTTTTTACGCTCCTCGCATACTTCATAAATGAGCCACGGAATACCGCTTCGATATAGTACTCCTGCCCAAGTTTCTTGAGGACTTGGTGGTCTAGCAAAGTCATATGGGTTGTTAATACCCTTTAACCATACTACACTTCTTCCTCTTTTCTTTTCTACTTTTCTTATTTTATGATACTTCAGCGGTAAACTCTTCTGTTTATAGTAACGAAAAAAATGACCTGTTGAATCTATATAAAAATTACCTCTGTGCTTTATTAATTCAACTGTATCTGTTATCATATATTTGAGTGGGTACAAACTTTTCATTGGTGTTTGTAACCTTCTTTTTCCTAGAGTTTCTCCACTCATATTTTTGTCATCTAGGACTTGATCTTCTATCCATAGTATTCCATCTATTAGTTCTACATTGTCTGTATGGACAACATAGAAAGGGAACTTACGTTTCATACTATATAATTTGTTCTTTCTTTCTTTGCAGTTCGTTTCTCTCCATCTTTTGTTCTATATGGTTTTTCTACTAATCCTTTTGTTCCTTCTGATTTTACCAAGAATAAAAATACACTTGCAAATGCTGGGATCAATATTGCGATTAGTACAACTGCATCAACCATATTTCTTCTCAAACTTACCCATACTATAATCTTCTCCTATTTCAAAGTCACAGCCGATTGGGGCATTAGGAATATTGATTCCTCTTTCTCTTTGCACACACTCCTCTAATTTTGCACAGTATTCTTCTACATGCTCATCTGGTACTTCAGCTAATATGGAGTCATGCACAAGAGCAAATATTCTAGCAGGCATATTTACTTTCTTTATCCATTCATTCATTTCAATACCAGCAAGTAAATTAACATCAGAAGCAACAGACTGCACTAAGAAGTTAATACCACTTCTTACTTCGTGTGATGCTATGCCTTGATCTTTTGATTTAGCATTTGCTAGTCTTCTCTTTCTGCCAAAGAACGAATAAATAAAAGCATTGTCACGAATGAACTGTTGATTTACTGTCAACCATTTTTTAAGATTGCTAAACATATCAAAGTATTGTGCGATAACTCTCTGTGCTTCTCCTACTGAGAACTCACTTCCGCTATCTTTTGTAACTTGCCAACTAATCTTCTGAGGGCCTGCTCCATACATTATACCGAATGTTACTGCTTTTGCTTGTTGTCGTTTATCTCCATATAGTTCAGCAACTTCTTCTACTTCACAAGGTAGTTTGAATACTTGTTTTGCAATAGCAGAGTGAAAGTTACCACCCTGTCTAAATACGTCCATAAGATTCTCGTCTTTTGCAAGAACCGCTGCACAGTAAACTTCTGCTGTGGTTAAATCCATTGCTACAATCTTGTGTCCTTCTTTTGCTCGAATACAACCTTTTACAATCGGATTGTCTCTAGGTATCTGTTGCATGTTCAGTTTTCCACTTGAAGACAATCTGCCAGACGTTGTACCATGCAAGTTGAAGCCTGTTCTTAATCTATTATCTTTATCTAGAGCTGGTAAAATTTTATCGAGATATGTATTTTTTATCTTTACATTCTGACGAACTTCAAGAATAAACTTTGGTATCTCGTGCTGTTCTCCTAATTGTCCAAGAACTTCTGCATCGGTACTATCAGCACCAGTTCCTGTTTTTTTGCCTGTTGGCTCTAGTCCGATATAATCAAATAACAGACTTCTAAGTTGCACAGTAGAGTTCGGATTGAACTCTCCTCTGTCTTTAATAAATCTTTGTACTTCGGGATATGAATTTAGTTTGTCTACTGCTTCGCTAATCTGAAGTTGCATCAAAGTAGAACTCTGTCCTAGTCTCTCTGGATCAAATGGAACACCATTATTTTCTATATCACATAGAAAACGACAGCCAGGTAATAGAATATTTCTATATACCCAAGTAAGTCTACTATTAGTATCTAGTGCTTTTTTAAATTTGTGAAATAATGTTAGAGTTACAACTGCGTCCATTGCAGCATAGTCTTTCATTACATCAAAAGGAACTAAATCCCAACTAAAATCATCTTTCAGTATGCCGTGTTGTTTGCGATAGTTACCTATCCAATCATAAAGAGTTTGCTCATATTCACCATAATCTGTATGTTTCATTGCTAACATCTTTAGACCATGTGTTCCTGGTTGTTCATCTAGTAGATAGTGTTGAAGCATTGTATCTTCAAATCTAGGAAAATTAAAGTTGAAATGATACTCAAACCATGCCAAGTCAAATTTTGCATTATGAAATACTACTATCTTCTTCTCGAAGAGTTGTTGCATATATCCCTCGCATTGTTTATCAATACAATCCGTGGAAATATATGCTCCTTGTTGTTTTCCATTGTGTTCATATGAAATAGAGAATCCAATCATATATCCGTCTCGTGGAGACAATGCACTTGTTTCACAGTCGAGTGCTATCTCTTCACCATCAGACTCTATTGCTCTAGTAAGAAACAGATATGCTTCTGGTGTATCTTCTATACCTATTTTAAACTCTTCAGGTATATCCTGAACTTTTAAATCTCCAGATATATAATCTTTTATATTATCTACTGCTTCTTCAAAAGACCTCTTTGCTTCTGGACGAAATGCTATCATAGCAGGATTAATTATAGGTAAAAACTTATCATTAATAAGTCTGCCATTCTCTGCTGTAATAGATGTTTTCTTAGTGAAATACTTGAAAGGTTCTGAACCCACAAGTATCAAGAAATCATACTCGTCTACATCTATATCTATATCTACATCTGATTTCAATATCTTTTTCTTTTTGACTGTTGATAAAGCATATCTACTAAACTCAAAGTCAAACCATTTGTGAAAGTCCGTTGAACTCGGACTTGTTTCTACTAGTGCTATCTTAGCCATATAATACTCTCTTAATTTCTCCTATTTGTTCTTTTGTTAAATTGCCAGGGTCTTGGTTCTCTTTTAACTTTACTATCTTTACTGCCATGTCCATGCTTTCTGCAAGACCCTTTATTTCCTGTGCTGCTTGACGACCAGCTTCGTCTCCGTCAAACATAATATCTATACCTGTTGCTCCTTGCATTTTTAGTAGAGATAATTTTACCCAATTCATTTGCTTTGTGCCGAAACAGCACACTGTATTCTTGAGACCATTGTCCCAAAGATTCAAGGCATCAAACATGCCTTCTACAAGTATAGCACGATTCTGTATCAACTTTGGCTTTGCTGGACAGAATGGTAACTGCACTCCAACAGGATAGATATAGTACTTAGGTCTATTCTCTCCTATCATTGTATTTGTTGTCAGTCGCCCGATCAACCCAACTGTTTTACCAGTTATATCACGAATTGGGAAAATTATTCTACCTTCAAATTTAGGAACATTCCAAGTAAATGCCTGCCAAATCTTTAGTGTTTCTTTTCCAATATTACGAAACGGAGCGTCCCACATAATTCTATCATCTGGGAGTTGAATTCCTACTGTCTCCGCTCTCTTTTGTTCTATCTTTTCTTTTATCTTATGTATTTTAATTTCTAAACTTGTCGCTGGTGCGCCAAAGTGTGTGAATACATTTCCTTTGAAGCCACAAGAAAAACAGTGAAATACACCAGTTACCTTGTCGACTCTCATACTAGGATTGCTGTCATCATGTTCAGGGTTGAGACATTTTATTACTGCATCATTTCCCTGAACCTTAAAATCAATTCCTTTTTCTGTAAGTAAATCTATTGCAATCATAATATATATTATACTCGATTTTTGAACTTATGTCAAGTACTATTTTTAGCAGTCCTTGACAAAGATACCATCGATCATTTTTCCTTTTCTATCTTTTATATCATCATAAGCGACTTCTAAACATTGTTGTAAGTTAGTTCCATTTCTCGCTGCGATATTAATAAGAATAACTAAACAATCTCCTATATCATCTTTTATATCTTGTTGTTTGCAAACATTGTCAGATAGTTCACCTACTTCTTGCATTAGTTTTAGAACTTGATCTTTATCTGTTGCGCCATCGATGAGGTTTCTATCCTCATGCCATTCTACTACTTTATTTATTGTATCTATCATTTTTTCTCCTTAATGGTGGAGGTGACAGGGGTCGAACCTGCGACCTACTGCGTGCAAGGCAGTCGCTCTCCCAACTGAGCTACACCCCCTATAAGTCATACACATCTTCATCTGAAGATAGTGTTTCTTTTAATTCTGCTTTTTCATCTGGATCCATTACAGTATGCGGTCCAATCTTTAGTGT
>Ga0181414_1000188_pt1 | contig 18839 bp, 33 predicted proteins | sample 37SPOviralmetaG_FD_130139 | JGI IMG/M metagenome (GOLD analysis project Ga0181414, IMG submission 130139) | Marine viral communities from the oligotrophic San Pedro Time Series (SPOT) site, San Pedro Channel, CA, USA - 37 SPOT_SRF_2012-11-28 | ecosystem: Environmental > Aquatic > Marine > Strait... | reverse complement strand
GACCTGCGACCTGCGACCTGCGGCCCGCGCCATATATATGTGGGCCTGCGACCTGCGCCCTAAGACCTAAGACCCAAAAACCCGCAGGGTTTTTGGGAAAACCCCGGACCGAAGCCCGAGGTTCCGTTGTTACTCTGCTATGATCTGCTTCAACTCGCGCAGCGCCTCTTCGTACGCCTCCGCTGCTTCGTCATTTCGACCTGCGATTAGCATCATCGCCATAAACTCGATCCTAAACTTGGCCCGCTTGGCGCCCTCGATCATGTCTTGTTGTGTCATCTTATCCTCCGTCGGTTGGCGGGGGCCGAAGCCCCCGCGCAGTGGTTAAGCGATCCGATAGGCCCGACGACGACCACCGTATGGTGATGGCTGGACCTCGATCTCCGTCCCGCCATTCCGCAGGTCGGTCAGCAGCGTGTGGACACTGCTCTCGGTCAGCCCAAGGAACCCGCCTAGCTGCTCGATGGTGAACCCCTCGCGGGCGTTGGACAGAAGCTCGATGGCCCGCTGTCTGGTCTTAACGCCCATCCGGAACGTCACCGTCTCCGGCTCATCATCGATGATGATTGTCTGGGGGGCCGGCTCTTTGATCTGCATGCCGACGACTCTGTTGTTCTCGATCACAAGCTCGAGTGTTGTACGTGTGAGTGACATATCGTACCTCCGTTATGTCAGGTTACCGTTTCGGCCTTTTGGCCTCATCAGCGGCAGCACACACTGCCGGACGGTGAGGGGCCGAAGCCCCCCGGGGCTAGTCGTAAAGCTTGACTAGATTGTTGGTCTCGATCCAGACCTTGGCGCCGCAGGACAGGGGCTTGTCTGGGCTGTAAACCAATCGGGCGCAGACGACACCCTCTTCGTCGTATATCTCGACAGTCTGGGCGTAGTTGTTCTTGCCCCTGCTCTTGACCGTGAAGACCGGGTTCCGGTCTCCTGTCTTACCGTTGGCGCGGATCACGTGCTGGTTAACGTGAATGCGAGTGATAGCCATTGTTTCCCTCCGTTGGCTGGGTGGGGGGCCGAAGCCCCCCTGTTGGTTATCGGATGCCTTTGACATGGCGCTTGACGTTGGTGACCTTCTTGTTCTTCTCGAAGGCCGCTTCACCGTGAAGCTTGATGTAGTCGGCCTTGGATGGGGCTGACTCGCGGACGGTGTCTTCGACGATCATGAACCGCTGGTCATTGTCTTCGAGGATGCCGGTCTTCAGGGCGTCGATCTCTGCCTTGATCAGTGCGGCGGCGGTTGCAAGCTCTTGCCAACGCTTGACCTTGTCGGCCTTGCGGTTGGTGGTGATCAGGTCGGTGACCTGCTGCTGAAATTGTGTTGCCATTGTGACCTCCGTGTCGTTGGCTGTTTCGATACCTGAAAGGTATCCCGCCCCCGATGGGAATGTCCAGCACTAAAATGGGATAAAATAAAAAAAGATAACTCATTTTGAGCGCGGGTTCGGGGGTTACTGGGTCGGGTTACTGGTTCCGCCGGCATGGCTCGGACCCCCCACCCCCTAGATTTCGGGGGTCTAGGCGCTGTCGTGTCGTGTCGTGTTGGGTTGATAAATTCATTGGAAGATATTATCGTTCGGGCATGTCCGGTGCTCTCCACACGATTCCCGATCACGATCTGCGTGAACTGTTGCTGCTAGAAGAGCAGTTAAAGAAACTTGAAACCCGCGAAGCTGCACAGACCAGCTTCATGGCGTATGTCGATCATGTGTATGATGGGTTCATTGTTGGCCGGCATCACAAAATCATTGCAGAAAAGCTCGAGCGCATAGCATCGGGTGACTTGAAGCGTTTGATAGTCAACATGCCGCCTCGTCACTCGAAGTCCGAGTTTGCTTCTTATCTTATGCCGTCCTGGTTCCTTGGCAGAAATGCAAAGTTAAAAATCATTCAGGCTACAATGAACACGGAACTTGCTGTAAGATTCGGACGTAAGGTCAGGGATCTTATTGCGGATCCGATATACCACGAGATTTTTCCAGACACTGACCTGAAACCGGACAGCCAAGCAGCAGGTCGATGGGAGACCAGCGCAGGCGGGGAATATTTTGCAGCCGGGTGGATCGATTATCATTGTCCAGACACGGTGGTCCAAGAAGGATCTTACGGGCAGGTTACTGCAAGCGCAGGGTAACGACACGATGTCGGACCAGTGGGAGGTGGTTGAGTTTCCGGCCATCATGCCATCGGGGGAACCGCTCTGGCCTGAATTCTGGAAAAAGGACGAGTTACTAAAAGTCAAAGCTGCACTGTCCGTGGGCAAATGGAATGCACAGTGGCAGCAAAACCCCGTGTCCGAGGAAACCGCTGTTATTAAGAGGGAGTGGTGGAACGAGTGGGAAGAAGAGGACATTCCGAATTTAGATTATGTGATTCAGTCGTATGACACGGCGTACAGTAAGAAGGAGTCGGCTGACTTTTCTGCTATTACGACGTGGGGTGTATTCGAGCCGCATGGCAACGGTGATCAGCATTTGATTCTATTAGACGCGAAACGTGGCCGTTGGAACTTTCCTGAGTTGAAGCAGATTGCACAGGAAGAGAACGAATACTGGGAACCTGACATGATGTTAATCGAGGCCAAGGCGACCGGTACACCATTGGCTGACGAGATGCGGTTACTGAATCTGCCTGTAATTACCTTTGCTCCGGGCCGCAAGAAGGGCGGGGGTGGTCTTGATAAGATGACAAGGATGCATATGGCTTCGCCCATATTCGAATCAGGAAAAGTATGGTATCCTGCCGCGCAGAAGTTCGCGGATGAGGTAATCGAGGAAGTAGCTTCGTTTCCAAATGGCGATCATGATGACTTCTGTGATAGCATGACAATGGCCTTGATGCGGTTTCGCCAAGGTGGTTTTATCAGTTTACAGGGCGAAGAGCTAGAAGACTGGCTGCCGTCCAAGAAGCGAGAGTATTACTGATGTCCAAGTTTAAGACACCCAAGGCTAGAGAGTTACGCCGCCGGCAGTTGAGTCGGTCGGGTTACGACAAGGATATGATTGACGAGATTATTGAGCTTGAGTTTGATCTCGACGGGGCGCAGGCTCCGGGTACGCCTTTGCCGGGTAAGCGTTACAACACAGGTGGTGTGGTTAAGGGGTTTAGCCCGATTGCTCGGCCACAGAAGTTTCGGGGTATTTTTTAGTGGCTGAGACAGCGGAAAAGAAAATAGAGAAGGATCTGAAGACCCTTCCGAAGTCTGTTCCGACTCCGAAGCCGCTGAACTATGTCGGCAATCCGGATGCCGAGGTCCAAGCTACACGGTTCGGGAACCTAGAGCTTCGCGCCGATTTAGAAAGCCGTTTGGCTTTGTCTCCTGTAGCTCAGTTAGGTTATGACATCATTGAGCGCGGGTTACTGGAGCCGACGGCTGGTGAGATGGGCGGGGACATTGTGCCTCGGTTTGGTGGTGGAACCAGTGTTAAGGGGCTAATGCTTCCTTCCGCAGAATTAAACCCGGCGAGGGAAGACACTCCTACGGGCCGAAGATTTTTTGATGCGGATGTATTTAAGGCTGACCCAGAGGGTTCTGGTCTTAGGTACATGGCCCGCGATCTTGATCGTTTTGGCAAAGGGATTGAAAGTCTTTTGTCCTCGGACCGTGGTTCTACTGTTATTTACGACTCGGATCAGCCGAAGACAGAAATAAAAGACGGCAAGGTTGTTGATGTCCCCGGTACGATTGACAACGACTATTCTTTGAATACGTTGATGGAAGAGTTGGCGCATGTTGGTGTACGCGAGTTAGAGCGCAGGGGCATGGATGTTCGCAGTCTTCGTACAGAAGAGAATGCGATGGATATGTTGCAGGCTGAGTTAGCGCTGAGTGAGGGCATGATGCCAAAGAGCGATCAGCAGGTTAGTGACATGTCTGTAATGAAAAACAAGTATATGAGCATTCCCCGGAATGTGCTGGAAGATTACAACGAAGCGGCTTTGGCTGTGTTGGATGAACGGGGTGTTCCGCGCCGCGCTGTTCCGAAGAAGCAAGAGACGGGTATGGTAGACAGTATGTTAAACTTTTTTGGATTGAAATAAATGGCACTTCCTCCACAGATGGTTGATATGGCAATGGGCGCTGGTGGTCCGGCGGAACCTATGCCTGAAGAGATGATGGTGGAGTTACCCGCCGAGGACATGCTTCCAGAGGGCGTTGAGATGGCCGGTATGGAAGAAATGATCGAGGTCCAAGCTGCGATGTACGATCACAGTGCGAACTTGGCGGAGATCCTTGATGATTCGGTTCTTGGTTCGTTGTCCTCGGACCTTCGTGACAAGATCGAGGATGACAAGGAGTCACGCGAGGACTGGGAAGAGGCGATTGCCAGCGGCTTGAAGTTGCTTGGTGTGAATTACGAGGAGCGCAGTGATCCGTTTCTTGGTGCTAGTGGTGTTCATCATCCGTTGTTGAGTGAGGCTGTTACGCAGTTTCAGGCGCAGGCTTATAAGGAGATGTTGCCTGCTGGTGGTCCTGTAAAGGCGCAGATTCTTGGAACGCCGAACTCGGCACTGGAGGATCAGGCCCAGCGTGTTGAAGATTTCATGAACTATCAGGTTACTGAGATCATGGAGGAGTATGATCCTGACACGGATCAGATGTTGTTTTATTTACCGTTGACGGGGTCCACATTTAAGAAGGTGTATTTTGATCCGGGCAAGCAGCGGGCTGTATCGAAGTTTGTACCTGCGGAGGATTTGATTGTTCCGTATTCAGCGAGTGACTTGAACACAGCCGAGCGGGTAACTCACGTTGTTCGCATGACGGAGAACGAGCTTCGCAAGTTGCAGGTTGCTGGTGTGTACCGGGACGTGGACTTGCAGGCTGGAGATGATGATGATGAAGGACCGATTAGAGAGACTGGTAACGAGTTGCAGGGTATTCGTCCGTCGTATGGCGATGACGTTTTCACTCTTGTTGAGTGTCACACAGAGCTTGATCTGGAGGGGTTTGAAGACATTGGACCCGAGGGTGAGCCTACGGGTGTTAAACTCCCTTACATTGTCACTTTGGATGAAGATTCAGGACAGATTCTCTCGGTGGTGCGAAACTATAGAGAGGCGGATCCACTTCGCAGGAAGCGGCAATACTTCACTCATTTTAAGTTTTTGCCTGGGTTTGGCTTTTATGGCTTTGGCCTGTTACATACTATAGGAGGTTTGTCCCGTGCAGCGACCTCGATCCTTCGTCAACTCATCGATGCGGGGACTCTTTCGAATCTCCCTGCTGGGTTTAAGGCTCGTGGTGTTCGTATTCGTAACGACGATGAGCCGCTTTCTCCTGGCGAGTTCCGTGATATTGATGCTCCCGGTGGTGACCTTCGGAATGCTCTTATGCCCCTTCCATACAAGGAACCTTCTGGGACACTTGCTCAACTACTGGGCGTTATCGTCGATTCAGGAAGACGATTTGCACAAGTTGCAGATGCAAAGATCGCAGACGCTAACTCACAAGCCCCCGTCGGAACCACAGTTGCACTGATTGAGCAAGGCTCGAAGATCATCTCTTCGATCCATAAGCGGCTGCACTATGGGCAAAAGCAGGAGTTTCGGTTACTTGCCGAGGTATTCGGGGATAACCCTGTACCTTACCCGTACTTTGTGGGACAGGGCGTAGCCGCTGACATTATGGCGCAGGATTTTGATGGTCGGGTAGACATTTTGCCTGTGTCGGATCCGTCTATCTTCTCAATGTCACAGCGTTTGTCGCTGGCACAGACCCAGATGCAGTTGGCGCAGGCCGCTCCGCAGCTTCACAATCAGTACGAGGCGTATCGTCGGATGTATGATGCGCTGGATGTGAAGAACATTGACGCGATTTTGCCGCCACCTCCGCAGCCGCAGCCTATGGATCCGGCTACAGAGAACGCTGCTGCTGTGAAGAACATGCCGTTTCAGGCATTTCCGCAGCAGGATCATGAGGCGCACATTCTGGCGCATGCCATGTTCCTTTCATCGCCTGTGTCTGGGGCCAACCCACAAGCCTTCTTGCTGCTCCTCTCGCACGTGCAGGAGCACGTTGGTATGCTTGCAAGGGATCAGGTTACTGCATTCTTCCAGAACGCCATGCAGGAGGCTATGGCGCAGGGTGAGCCACCTGCACAGATTGACCCAGCTACGGTTGAGTCCGCGATTGCACAGCAGGTTAGTGAGATCATGCAGCAGATCATGCCGATGATTCAGCCGGCCCAGCAGCAAGATCCGTTGGTCGCGATTCGTCAGCAAGAGTTGCAGAACTCGCAGATGGAAATTCAGCGTAAGACAGCAAACGATCAGATGGACTTCCAGATTGATCAGGCCAAGTTGCAGCAAGCCTATGACTTGGCGCAGCAGCGTCAGGAGTTGCAGGAAGATATCGCTGGCGCACGTAACGATGTGAATATCTATCGCATCAACACACAGGCAGCATTGTCGAGGAACAAGTAATGACTAATCGAGCACCAAAAACTCCTAAAAAGAAAAACAAGAATATTAAAGAAACTTCTGCGGCAATGGATGCTTTCATGGCTGTGGGGCCATACGCGCAAGACATTATAAACTATGGAATGCATGGTTTAGCTGGAGTGGGCGGAACTTTGACCGGACGCGCACTGTATAAGTCTAAGAAAATGAGGGACAAGCACGACAAAGAGCTTGGACGCAAAAAAGGCGGCGCAGTGATGAAAGCACGTGGTGGCACCTTCAAGGGAATTTTCTAAATGATTCAAGCATTGATAGGTCCGATTGCTTCTTTGGCCGGTACGTGGCTGGAAGGTAAGGTTGAAAAGACCAAGGCCGAGACAGGCGCAAAGGTTGCCAAGGCCAAGGCTGAAGCCGTTATCATGGAAAAGAAAGCCACTGGCGAGATCGACTGGGATCTTGAGATGGCACGTGGCAGTCAGTCATCTTGGAAAGACGAGTGGCTCGTAATCTTGTTCTCGGTTCCGCTCATTTTGAGCTTTATCCCGGGGATGGAGGGTGTAGTTGCAAATGGGTTTGAGCAGTTGGACAAGATGCCGGATTGGTATCAGTATTCCCTTGGTGTTATTGTTGCTGCTTCTTTTGGCGTACGTAGTGCTACCAAGTTTTTTGGTAAGAAGTGATGATCATGTGGGATATGCACAATCGCACCACATTAAAACAGGCGGAGAAGAATCGTGGCCGAAGTTACGATGGAAAGATTTCTGCGGTGGAAGATACTTCCCCGCTTGATGATGCTTATGATGTCAATATCGGCTTGGCGGGTAGTGGAGTGGTTTATGACTTTGCCGGATCCAACTCCAGCGCAGGCCGGTCTGGTAAGTGTAGTCACGGGGGCCATGACAGGTGCATTTGCGGTCTGGCTGGGCCACGAAAAAGAAAAGGTTAAGTAGATGACACGTCCACGTATTAGGCAGTTTGCCGGTGACATGGGAATCGGTTATGATGATGCCAAGGATCTTATCAACAAGGGCCGGCGCCGCAAAGACGGTGGCTCTCAAGTGCTGGAGAGCAACATGAACAAGATGCGTGGATATGGAAAAGGCGGCACAGAGAAGATGACGCGGCCCACACCTCTTTCAGAGTCAGACAAGAGGTATCGGCAATATATGGGTGACCCTGATATTCCGGAGAACTACAAGGACGCCGTTCGGAAAAATCCGAGGCTGATTGATCCAGATCATCCAATAAACACAGAAGGACGGAGGCCGGGACCGACAAAGCCCACTCCAAAGCCACCCGTCGGCGAAAGAGGCGAAGTACGCGCTAAGAGTGGCAAGTACATGTCCTGCCGTGGTGCGGGCAAAGCGATACAAGGCACTAGTTTTAGCGGAGTGAAGTAAATGCCGCCACCTAACAGAGACCCATACGGAATGTCCTTCGAGGATCGAGGCCCGACCAACCCGAGGCCAACGATGGACACACGTCCTGTGGTTGATGACCCAGGAACTGGCTACATGAGCCAGCCTGTATTTGAGTCTGTGAAGGGGATCACTGATACTAACCCGTATGGCCGAGAGGGATTCTTTAGTCGTGTTTTTGGAATTGATCCCAGCAAGATTGACTACACAAATACTCTTGGCACACAGGGCATCGCTAATGTTCGCAATCTAGCTTACGACCAGTTTATGAACCCCTTGGACAGCAGGGGTCAGGTTCGCGGTATGCTGGACGAAGGATCTTTAACTAGGTTTGGTCCGGTGACCCGAGATCCAAACAGACGCCCGGACCGAGGCATTGCTAGCATGCTGCCGATTGTTGGTCCGATGCTGCGTTTTGCAGACAGAGGAAGTGAACTTTCTGTCCCGGGTGCACAGTTCCCAACGGAAGCTGGACCCTCTTACGTTCCGGCAACGAGTGCGCGCGTGAATCAACGTCCATCGGGATCTATTTTTATTGAGCGTGTGGACGAACCGGCGTTTCCAGAGGTGGTAAATCCAAATTTGTACGATGGAAGCGATTTAGCTACTCCCATAGATACTATTCTATCTAACATTTCCAGGCCAGAAATTCCCGTCACCGCCGCAGAGGTCACGGGTGACTACATTCCGCTGACCCCGGACAATCCGTTTTTCTTCGCGAACCAGCCCACTGGCAATACGGTTCCAGAAGACATGAATCGACCTTTTCAAAATGAAGTAAGGTTTGAAGATCTCATTAACCCGGATAGGGATAGAATGCTGGCCCTTGAACCTGTTGGGGCTGGATTGTACAACACTCCAAACGAAGCGCTTTTGCCGCAAACATTTTTAGAGTTTGGTGGTGTTCCTTCAATAGATGACATGATTAGATTCCCGACGGGTACACAGCTATGAAAATTGAAATTAAACTTATCCCTGACGGGTTAGACCTGGCAAAAGAGATTCAAGACGGCATCCCTGTTGATCAGATGGTCAGCGGCGGCGATGACGAGGGTGACTCTTGTCCTGCGGCAACACAGGACATTGACCTTAATTTAGAAAACAGACAGGAAGCCATTGATGAATACGGCTATGGACCGTTAAACCCAAATCTGGACGACACTGGAAAGAACGATGATTTTTGGCAAAGCATAGCTGACACCTTTAACACGGACATAGAGGCAGCGAAAGAAAGCCGCTGCGGCAACTGCGCTGCTTTTAATCTTACCTCACGCATAAAAGACTGCATCGCCAAGGGTATTGGCATGGATAATGGCGCGGATCCTTTTGAATCTGTTGAGGCCGGCGAGATTGGGTACTGTCAGTTTTTAAAGTTTAAATGCGCTTCAATGCGTGTCTGTAATGCATGGGTCTCTGGTGGCCCCATAACAGATGAAAAAATGATGGCATAATGGATATCGTAGATTTTCTATCAAGGTATCAGAAAACCTTGCAAAACCGGGTAGATGATATTAGCATCTCCCTGACTAGCGGTGGCGCATCCGATATGGAATCATATCGTGCTATGGTAAGTGAGATTCAGGGGATCACTTACGCGCTAGAAGAATTACGCGCCCTGCTAAAAAAGGTGAATTATGACGACGCTTCTAGTCCCTGATCACGTTCTCCGGCAGCAGCAAGCCAAGAAAAAAGCTGAAGAAGAAGCCTCTAAAAAAACCGCCCTAGAAAGAGTTCCTCAACCGACTGGTTGGCGAGTTCTTGTTATGCCGTATAAAGGCAAGGACAAGACTGAGGGCGGGATATACGTTCCCGATCAAGCCAAGGACCGAGAAGCACGAGCCACTGTTGTGGCATATGTTGTTAAGGTTGGTCCTTTAGCCTATCAGGATCAGGACAAATTTGGTCCTGATTCCGAGCCGTGGTGCAAAGAGGGCGACTGGGTTTGTATTGGTCGGTATTCCGGATCGCGTTTCCAGATTGAAGGTGGCGAGGTTCGCATCATCAATGACGATGAGGTCATTGCAACAATCGTCGATCCAGACGATATCAAGACATACGGAGCATAGTATGCAGAACAATCTCGCAGAAGAGCAAGATGTAGAAATTCCCGAGACCGAGGGTATCGAGGTCGAGCCGGTAGAGGAGCAGCCTGAAGCAGAGCAAGAGGCGGCTGACTCGGAAGGCAAGGAAGATGAGTTAGAGCAGTATTCAGAATCCGTTCAAAAGCGGATATCGAAGCTAACAAACAGATTTCGTGAAGAAGAACGGCAGCGCCAGGCCGCGATTGAATACGCGGAAGCGGTTCAAAAGCAGAACGAAGATTTAAAAAGCCGTTTGACCAAACTAGACGAGTCTTTCGTTGGCGAGTTTGGTAGCCGTGTTGAAGCTGACGCGGCGGCTGCTAAAGAGTCGTACAAGAAAGCGTATGAAGAGGGTGACGCAGACGGGATGTTTGATGCCCAGCAGCGCATTAGTCAGATTGCGTTAGAGCAGGCTCGGTATCAGGAAGCCAAGCGTCGTAACGAAGAACGACAGCAACAGCCTGTGCAAGAAGAACCGGTGCAGCAACAGGTGCAGCAGCCGCAGGCTAAACCTGATCCAAAGGCCGAGGCGTGGGCGTCTAAAAATGATTGGTTTGGCAATGACCAGACCATGACATACGCAGCTTTTGGTATTCACCGACAGCTTATTGAAGAAGAGGGGTTTGACCCCACGTCGGATGACTACTATAGTGAACTTGACAAACGTGTTCGCACGGAGTTTCCGCATAAATTTGCGGAGACAAAACGCGACACTGGACCTAGAGTCGCTTCTGCTGGGTCCACGGCTTCCAAGTCGTCGTCAAAGGGGCGCAGAACAGTCAAACTGACTCCATCGCAGATTGCGATTGCGAAACGATTGAATGTTCCGCTCGAGGAATATGCTAAGTACGTAAAGGAGTAAGAAATGGCTGAAAGAACTACACGCGAAGCAAAGAGTCGCGCAAACACTCAGCGGCGTAAGCCCTGGGCACCCCCATCCAAGTTGGATGCACCTGATGCACCAATCGGTTTTAAGCATCGTTGGGTTCGAACCGCGCTTCGGGGCGAGGATGACCTGACTAACGTACACTCTAAGTTGCGTGAAGGCTGGGAACCAGTACGTGCTGACGAGTATCCCGACATGGGAGATCGCTATCCAGTGATTCAAGAGGGGAAGAATGCAGGAGTTATTGGTGTCGGCGGTCTTATGCTGTGCCGTATTCCTGAAGAAACGGTCGAGGAAAGAACTGAATACTATCGGGAGCAGACCCGCAATCAAATGAAAGCCGTTGATGAAAACCTTATGAGGGAACAACATCCCTCAATGCCTATCCACAACGATAGGAAAAGTCGTGTAACCTTCGGTGGAAAGAACTCCGCCGATTAACCTGTGAGGTGAACAGATGGCAAACGCCAATGTTGCATTCGGCCTAAAGCCGATAAATACTGCGGGTAGCACTCCAGCTACTTCCGGTACTAATGCATACTTCATCGACAGTGGTGCTTCCGCGATTTATCAGGGTTCTCCGGTTAAAGCTGTAAATGGCGGTGAAATCGCCATTGGTTCTGCTACCGGTGACACTGTTAAATACGTTGGTGTGTTCGCTGGCTGTGAGTATGTTTCTTCCACTACTGGTAAGAAGGTCTTTTCCAATTACTGGCCTGGTTCGGGCGCCGACACAAACTTCGATATTATCGGACACGTGTACGACAACCCGATGCAGCGTTTCATAATTGCTACAGACGCTACTTTCACAGATCGCGCTACTGCAATCGCTGCTATCTTTGAGAATACTCAGCTTGATAGCGGTGCAAGCGGCAGCACAACCACCGGTAACTCCAGTGCTAAAATGGATGTCGCCACTCTCGACTCAAGCAACACATCCCTTCCTTTGAAGATTGTGGGCATTCAAGCCGACGTTGAGAATGAAGACTTCGCTGCCGCTGGCATTCCGATGATTGTAATGATCAACAACCATGCACTTCTGGGCGCTGACTCAGAAGCGTCAGCATCGTAAGGAGGCTAGTTAGTTATGGCTATTTCTCGCGCACAACTCGCTAAAGAGCTTGAGCCTGGCCTCAATGCCCTCTTTGGTATGGAGTACAATCGCTACGAGGGTCAGCATTCCGAAATCTTCGACACCGAGGCATCAGATCGGGCATTCGAGGAAGAAGTGATGTTGTCCGGATTCGGAGCCGCACCGGTTAAGAACGAAGGTGCTGGTATCTCGTTCGATGACGCTCAAGAGGCGTATACCGCACGGTATACACACGAGACTGTTGCTATGGGTTTCTCGATCACCGAGGAAGCTGTAGAAGACAACCTCTATGACCGCCTAGCATCTCGCTACACTCGTGCTCTGGCACGTTCGATGGCGCACACCAAGCAGGTTAAGGCAGCTTCTGTTCTTAACTCTGCGTTTACCGCAGGCGCAACTGCCGGTGGTGACGGTGTGGCACTTTGCGATGCTTCACACCCGCTGACAAACGGTGGCACTTTTGCCAACGAGCCGGGTACTGCCGCAGACCTGAACGAGACTTCTCTCGAAGACGCACTAATCAGCATCGCTGGTTTCGTCGATGAGCGTGGCCTTGTCATTGCCCTTCGTGGCATGAAGCTGATCGTTCCACGCCAGCTTCAGTTTGTAGCAGAGCGCCTGATGGTGTCTAACCTCCGCGTCGGCACTGCTGACAACGATGTTAACGCCCTCAAGAGCATGGGCATGCTTCCAGAAGGCTACGTAGTCAACGACTACCTGACCGACACAGATGCGTTCTTCATCAAGACGGATGCACCTAACGGCCTGAAGCACTTCGAGCGTATGCCGCTTGCAACCAACATGGATCCGGATTTCGATACCGGCAACATGCGGTTCAAGGCTCGTGAGCGTTACAGCTTTGGCTTCTCTGACCCACGTTGTGTGTTCGGTTCACCCGGCGCCGCGTAAGGTCACAAAAATCCTCCCCACTGGGGGCCGCGATTGCGGCCCCCTTTTTTTTAGGGTACTATGCATAAGTCCCTGACAGATTCATTGTGGATCTGACACTAGCCACGACAGGAGATCTAAATGGCTACAACTACTTTTTCTGGTCCTATTAAGGCCGGAACCATTAAAAACACTACCGGCACAACACTCGGCAGCAACATTGCTAATGTTGGTCAAGTTGTTATGGCCCAAACATTTTCAGCAGACTTATCAGGCGGCGCTCTAGCTGCTCAAGTTACAGATGTTGTTATTCCAGCAAACTCTCAGATCATTGACTGTGTGATTGACGTTATTACCGCAGCCAGCGGTACAACCAATCTTAGCGTTGGAGACACTGTTGGTGGCGCAGCCACAATTCTGAACACCTTTGCATCTGGAACAACTGCTGGTCGCAAGTATCCAACAACTGAAGCTGGTGCCGCACTAGCTTGGCAGGATACGGGCACATCAGACATTCGTTTGACTGTGACCGCTTCTGCTGCCACCAGCGCAGGTCTTGTTCGTTTTACAATCCTGTATCAGCAGAACAACAACCTTGCTTAATAGGAGGGCACAATGGCTGCTTCTATCACAGCAAAGACTGCTACAGCGACAGGCACATTGCAGGGCGGTAGAACCCGCTTAAAGGCGTTCTACGTAAAGACCGCTGCCAGTGGTTCGCCTGCTGTTGTGTTTAAGAACGGAAGTGGTGGTTCTACATTGCTCTCGATGGTGTTTCATACATCAGACGACAATCAAATCACCATTCCGGATCACGGTATGATCTTCGATGATGAGTGTCACGTGACACTAACCAACGTGGATTCTATAACCGGGTTCTTTGGTTAATGGCCAAGAAGAAAAAAACGGTTAGTCTTTCAGTGAAGCGGGGGGAAAAACTCCCCGCTTCCAAAGGCGCAGGACTTACCGCTAAAGGCCGATCTAAATACAACAAAGCAACAGGTTCTAAACTAAAAGCACCCCAGCCCGGCGGCGGCAAACGTCGCACATCGTATTGCAAACGATCTGCCGGTCAGATGAAGATGCACGGGATTAGCTGCAAGAAGACGCCGAAAAAGCGTATTTGCGCGGCGCGTCGGAGATGGAAATGCTAGATGAAAAGACCTTGGTTAAAGCCGGTGTTATTGGTTTTGGGGGCGTGGCTCTTTCTCTTGTGGTTTGGATCCTCACGACACTAATAGAAGTCGATAAGCGCACGGCGGTTATTGTGGTGAAGGTTGAATCTAACCACAAGATGTTGACCCCGTTATGGGAAGATTACGTTCGGAGACAAAGAAATGGCGATGTCGCGTGGTTCGATGAGGCAGCAAATATCCAAGCCCCCGCAAAAGAAAAAATGGACCAAGGCTCGTAAGGGAAAAGTGAACTGCAAGCGTCCCAAAGGGTTTAGTGAAAAAGCATATTGCGCCAGTAAGAGGAAACGAAGGAATGGCTAAAGATGCATGCTATCGCAAAGTTAAGGCAAGATATAAGGTTTTCCCGTCGGCGTACGCAAGCGGGGCCATCGCCAAGTGCCGTAAGGTCGGAGCCGCAAACTGGGGCAACAAGGGCAAGAAGAAAACCAGAAGAGCCGCCGCTGGAGGCATCACCGAGCAACGTGCCAAACGTCCGTTCCGAGGGAACCTAGAGTCCAACCAAGTTGTGGCTCGAGGTTGTGGCGGTGTTATGAACGGACGGCGGAAGAAGACACGCTGCTCTTAACAATGATACATGCATTTTTGTTGTTTGTGTTTGTTGGGATAGGAGAAGAAAAGAAGCTGGTAAGTAACGACATGTACTTTCGAAACCTTAATGAGTGTACGTATTTTGCTCGACAGCTTCACAAACAAGGTCAGAAGATCACCGCCTATTGTGTGCCTCGGCTGGTTGATGAAGATACGAAGGTTTATTGATGGATCCCATATCAGCAATGGCAACCGCGTCAGCGGCATTTTCGGCTCTAAAAAAGGGCTTTGCTGTTGGTCGGGATATCGAGGCGATGGCGTCTGATCTTTCTCGTTGGATGGGTGCTCTGTCCGATTTGGACCAGATGGAAAGAGAGGCAAAAAACCCCCCGATTTTTAAAAAACTGTTTGGGGGTCAAAGCGTCGAGCAAGAAGCCATAACGACCTTTGCTAACAAGCAAAAGGCGCAGCAGCAACGCTATGAGCTACAGCAGTGGATTTCTTTGACGATGGGCAAGTCAAAATGGGATCAACTCGTGGCAATGGAAGGTCAAATAAGAAAGAGACGCAAAGAGACGTTGTATCGTCAGCGTGAGCGACGACGTAAGTTTGTAGAGATTGTAGCGTGGATTCTGTTTTCCGGAATTGGTGTCGCGGCTTTGCTAACTTTCATACTATTGTTAAAGGCGCACTCGGCTAGCGCTGATCAAATGGTTACTTGTCGTAAGGTGAAGTGTGAAAAGCTGGAAAACAGAGAAATGATTTGCGTGTTTCGAGGTGCAAACAATACGATTGAGTCTCAGTTTTTCCAGTACCTGGAGTTTGTGCCGAATGAATATCAGTGCAAGTATGATCCGAATGCAAAAAAAGACATGACAATACAAGAGAGTCTTGAACAAATACGAAAGTCGAGAGACTGAGATGGCTGTACGTAAAACCAAAAAAGGATTGGCGTTAAAACGCTGGTTTAAAGAGGATTGGAAAGATGTACGCACTGGCAAGGCGTGTGGCAGAAAAAAGGGTGAAAAGCGTGGCACTCCTTATTGTCGTCCTTCCAAACGAGTTTCTTCGAAGACTCCTAAAACATCGTCAGAAATGACAGCGGCTGAAAAGCGTAGTAGAATCAGCCAAAAGAAACGCATTGGACAGCCTGCCGGTAAGCCACGACGGGTTAAATCACTAAAGAGAAGGAAAAAATAATGTCTCATTGTTCTCCTAGGAAAGCCGCTGCCGGGGCGATGGTAATGCCCACTCGCAACAACAAGGCTCCTAGCCGCACTCGTTTTAAAATGGGTGGTGGTAACTTTCCCGACTTAACAGGTGACGGTAAGGTCACGCAGCAAGACATTCTAAAAGGTCGCGGCGTTCCTGGTTTTGGTTACGGCGGCACACACAAGAAGAATAAATAGATGGCAACTTCTGGATCCAGAGATTTTGATCTCGATGTAGCAGAGATTATTGAAGAAGCATATGAGCGGTGCGGTCTTGAGGTTCGCACCGGTTATGATGCGCGTACGGCTCGTAGGTCTCTGAATCTTATGTTTGCAGACTGGGCTAACCGTGGCTTGAATCTGTGGACGGTGCAGCAGGGAACACAGGCGTTGACCGCGGGCACTGCTACGTACACCTTCGACACAGCGTACACCGACTTGCTGGAGGTTGTGCTCCGCCGCAGCAGCGTAGACTATCAACTAGACCGAATGTCGAGAGGCGAGTACCTGTATCTTCCCAACAAGTCGCAGACTGGACGCCCGAGTCAGTATTACTATAACCGGCAGACCACTCCAGAAGTTACACTCTGGCCCACACCTGACAGTTCTGCCGACAGCATTGTGTATTACTATGTTCAGCGTATTGAAGATGCAGATGCATTGGTAAATACAACGGATGCACCCTTTAGGTTTTTGCCGTGTATGGTCGCTGGACTTGCATACTATCTTGCGATGAAGAAAGCGCCGGAACGTGTCCAGCTTTTGAAGGTGGTTTACGAAGAAGAGTTTCAACGAGCCGCAGATGAAGATGAAGACCGTGTGGCTCTCAAGCTACAACCAAGCATTCAGTATCTGAGGGTGAACTAATGGCACGTTTTGCTTCAGGAAAAGACGCCTGGGGCTATTCGGACAGATCCGGATTCCGGTATCGTCTTCGAGAAATGGTGACAGAGTGGAATGGTTTCAAGGTTGGCCCTGACGAGTTCGAGCCGAAGCATCCGCAACTTGGCCCGATCAGAGTGGGTCCGGATCCGCAAGCATTGCATGACCCTCGTCCTCGCTCAACCCTGGATCCTGTGACGGTAAGATTTCCGACGTTTGATTTGGTATCGTTACAGTTTATCTCTCTTTCTTTTGCTAAAACTGAGGTAGGTAGTGTTACTATATCTGGCGCAGTTACTAGCATTACCGTTGAGCCAACAAGCGTAACTGCACAGACCTTTATTGGTAATATCAGTGTTGTTATATCTGGCGCTGCTTCTAGGTTTGATTCAACAAATGTCACACTTGATACAAGCAATAAAACTTTTGACGAGGGGTAGATGGCAAAGCAAACAGTAGGGATAGGATCGAGCGCTAATGACGGAACCGGGGATACGCTCCGTGCCGGCGCTGACAAGATAAACGATAATTTTAACGAAATTTACGCTGCGTTAGGAAACAGCTCTAACGTATTAACAGACATTATAAACGCAAGCGGCCTTCTGGATGTAAGTTCAGGCGCTAACAAGATTGTATTTTATTATGCCAATCTAAGCGATTTGCCTAGCGCTTCAACCTATCATGGGGCTGTCGCGCACGTTCATGCCACGGGTGGGCTTTACTTTGCTCATGGGGGCGCTTGGATAAGATTAAACGACGAAGCTACGGGGCCGGTAACAAAATATACCACTGGTGTAAATGGAAGTTCGGCGTACACATTCACCGGTCCGGGCGCTACGTCAGGAGACAATCCAAACTTTACTTTTTATAAGGGTCATACTTACCTAATTGACAACACGTCTAATGTAGGAAGCCATCCTTTGCAGATTAGAACATCCAATGGTGGGTCAGCCTTCACAACAGGCGTTACGGATAACTATAACTCTACCACTGGTTTAACGCAGTTTATTGTTCCACATGAGCCAAGTGACACATCGCTCGTATATCAATGTACCAATCACTCTTCAATGGTTGGCAATATAACTATAGTGTAGGGGCGTGGCGGTATGAGATACGCATCACAGGAGTAGGAAATGGCTTTTACAGGTAACTATGTATGCACCTCTTTCAAAGAGGAAATACTTGAGGGGGTTCATGATTTTACGAGCCACACATTCAAGTTGGCCCTGTATACAAGCAGCGCAACCATAGATGCAACAACAACGGCTTACTCAGCCACTAACGAGGTTAGTGGGACAGGCTATTCTGCCGGGGGGGCAACTCTTACAGCCAGCAACCCGACAACAGGTGGCACCACAGCTTTTGTTGATTTCTCAGATGTTGCATTTTCTAACTCTACAATCACTGCTAGAGGATGTCTTATATATAACAGCAGCGCATCCAATAAGGCGGTTGCGGTTCTTGATTTCGGCTCTGATCAAGCGTCATCTTCTTCTACGTTTACTATTCAATTCCCGGCAGCAGACGCAACAAACGCTATTGTTAGGATTACTTAATGGCTTTTACATATGCACAGCTAAAAACAGCCATCCAAGATTATACAGAAAACACAGAAACGTCTTTTGTGACAAATCTTGCTACCTTTATCCGGGGGGCAGAAGACCGTATTTTTAAACTGGTTGACCTTGAGATTTTTCGCAAGAACGCGACAAGTGCGCTAACACAAGGTGACCCGTATCTTTCTGTGCCTTCCGACTACCTTTCTTCTTTTTCTTTGTCTGTCACAAACAGTAGCTCGAAGGAGTTTCTGCTTCAAAAAGACGTGAACTACATTCAAGAATACAATCCGAATCCGGCAACGACAGGAGCGCCAAAGTATTATGCGTTTTTTGACAAAGATAACTTCATTATGGCGCCAACCCCTGACAGCAACTACGCCGTTGAGCTTCACTACTATTACAGGCCGGCATCTCTGACCGCCGGCAGTGATAGTGGAACCACGTGGTTGAGCGACAACGCTCCCAACGCCCTGCTTTACGGTTCTTTGGTTGAAGCGTATATATACATGAAAGGTGAGCAGGACATGCTTCAGATGTATGAGAAACAGTTCACCGAGGCAATGACCAGGATTAAGGATCTGGCGGAAGCTAGAGAAAACAGCGATGCGTATCGCAGAGGTCTGCCAGATCGGCCTCGTACATAAGGAGTAGAAGACATGGCAACGTCAAACGCAGCAACCACCTACATGGAG
>Ga0181414_1000186_pt1 | contig 18920 bp, 24 predicted proteins | sample 37SPOviralmetaG_FD_130139 | JGI IMG/M metagenome (GOLD analysis project Ga0181414, IMG submission 130139) | Marine viral communities from the oligotrophic San Pedro Time Series (SPOT) site, San Pedro Channel, CA, USA - 37 SPOT_SRF_2012-11-28 | ecosystem: Environmental > Aquatic > Marine > Strait... | reverse complement strand
TAATCTATCTTTATGAATACCTCTACCGTAATTAATGTCACGCTGTTGTGAGACATCTACATTATCTATAGCCATTCTATATTTAGAGAATAGCCTATTTGGAGCAAGTTGTCCTGCGTCACATAACGCAACATAAAGAGTTTGCGCATTTGGTTCTAAGTGTGTATTTTTATTGGCTACACTAAGATTCACTGAATTCATCTCTTCTGTTGAGTAAGTAATATAACTAATCTCATCAGGAGTTGCCTTGCCATCCATGACCTCTACTAAGTTGAGTTCAGCATTTCTAAGAGTAATAACTGGCACTGTCGCAGCTGTTCCCTCAGGCACGAAAGTAATAAGTGTAAAGTTTTCTACTCCCCCGGCCTGCGCTGTAAATACAGTTGTATTAAATTTAACTGTAACCTTTTTAGTAGTAGGGTCATAATTAGCCTGTTGAATAATAGCATTCACTGTAGTAGCGCCCCCAACATTTCCGGTGGCACCGAGAACTCCTTTCTGACCTATATGGAATGGAAATTCATTTTCGGGGTCATCATAAGTCATTGTGAAAACTACAGTATTAATAGCAGTGTTGGCAGCTACTCCTGCCTGGTTATCTACGGCCTGAAAACTAACTGCGTTTTGGCCTCTATTGCCATTACCTTCATTTCCTTGGAGATACACAGCAACTAACTTATCTAAGTTGAGTTCTAAATTAATACGAGTCTCTCCGTATTTAGTTGTATCATATCTATTAGCCTTGCCAATACCGAATACTGAACTGAGTGGAATTTTTTGTTCGTGAGGTCTTTGGTGACTAGTAGCAGGTCCTGAAAGAGTGACTCCCGGGTCTAATGAACCGTTGAGAGGTCCATTTAATCTAACCTCATCGAGATACCTACTTCTATAAACATTTTGTTCTAACTGAGTCTGAAGTTCTCCTAAGGTATCCATATTACGCTGAATCTCCTGATGGTCGTTCTCTAAACCGAATTTGAGGTATGAGAGTGTATCTACACGCCGGATACTCTCTAACATACCTCTACGCTGACTGTAAAGTTGGCAGTTACGAATAAGCCCTGAACTCTGATTCATATGAGAATTGTGAAAGAATCCAGTATTATCTGAAAGGAGACCCATACCGAGTTTCGCTACAGGTTTGGCACCGGCAATAGCAGCGGTCTCACTAGTAATCTCGAACTCGAATGCCATGTAACTCTTAGAAAGGTCATATACTCCCCCCTCTGGAATTTTGAAGTCACAGTTTTTATTAGTCACATTATTAATAAGTCCTACAGCAGCCTGACCTTGGCCTGTGAAACTCTGTGTCATTGAATTAGCTGATTGTATCTTAATAACCCTTTCCATTTTATATTAATAACTAATATTTTAAAATTATAAATAAAAATTATAAAATTATAGACTACACTAATTCATATCATCATATGCCGACTTGGTAACTAGTATTAATGTTATCAGCCGGAGGTTTGAACTTCGGTTTTTTAACTAAACTTTCGACGGTAAGTCCAATTCCTATAGCAGTGCCAATAATATCCACTATTGGTATTCCTTCTGTCGCAGCCACCGCAGTCTCCTCTCCTGCCTCTTCGCCGGCCGCAGCTCCACCTTCTTCTCCAGCTCCTTTAGAAGCTAAACCTTCTCCTGCCTCGGCAGCTGATTTATCGACTGCCTTATCACTAGCTTCTACACCTGTTACATCATCTAAAGCGTTATCATAAGCACCTAGAGCATTATTACCGGCTTTCGGCGCAACATCTAAATAAGTCTGTGTCGCAGCTCCTGCGTCTTCTCCCGCCTCACCTCCGTCCATGGCATTGTCATAAATCGGTTCCTGTAACCCTGAACTTCCTACTTGGTCGTAAGTTGGATTCGCAGCTAATCTATTGGCTTGTGTAGCTTCGTCATCTATATCTAAATATTGTTCGGCAGCCGGTCTAGTCGGCCATCCAGCATCACTTTCCGCTATATCCCCATAAGGGTTAGATACTCCACTAACATTGGCAGTTCCTCTACTGAGAGTAGAGAGTGGAGTTTCAGCAAACTGTTGTATATTCCCATAAGTATCTGTAGCCAATCTAGTCCCAGTTACTACTCCGGCTTCATCAGCGGTCAGACCGGCACCTGTATTAACTACATTATCCGCTACTTGACCTCCCGCATCTCTAAGTCCAGCAGACCCAGCCCTACTTACTTCTGAAAGTTTCACTCCAGCTTTATCGACAGCATCTTGTAAATATTCTTTTCCTTTTCCAACTAAATATTTAGAGACCTTCTGTCCGCTTATAAATGTCTTAGCTTCACCTAATGTTCTTACAATCTCATTGGCTTTCGCCTTAACATCATACTTTTCATCTTTAATACTAGTTGCCTGTTGTAACTGATTGGCTAAATTAGAAATTTGTGATTCGTAATCTGTAAGATTCGCTGTAGTCATATATTATTATTAAATATTTTTCTTCTTTTTCTTATAAACTTTATTCTTACCGTTATAGAAGACTAGTGAGTAACGCTCACCCGAAGACACTGAGGAAACAAAATGATGGCGGACTGCGCCATTAAATTTTAGAGTTTGCCTACGTATATCCCATCCAGTGTAATTCCTATCATCTTCATTTTGAATAAATGTATCACCCCCCGTATAATCTCCAAATCCAACTAATATTGAATCTCCTACATTTGTTCTGTCATAATGAGGTGCCATCATTGCGCCCGGAGGCATATAATTAATAGTAATATCTGTGAAGATGAAGCCAGGAAAGTATAAATCTCTATATTCATTAAATACATCCATCAGCTCCGGATTGTCTATTCTAGCCTTAGTAAAGTAACCTTTATTCACAGGGTCATAAGGTCTGATGTCATTACCAATCTTTTGACGAAATGTAGTGCCATACTTACATGTAATCGGTTTAATGTGTTTATTCACCCTATGGAATATTGGCTTTCTATTTGGATGTTCTTTTCTTTTCTTACCTCTGTCATCACTATATAATTGGATTCTACTAATAATGTCATACATAATAAATGAATCAGCATTCCATTCACCTGTAAAATATTCCATATATACTATTATGATACATATTATTTTCTATATTAATTCTATAAATGGATGAAGGAATATATTTAGAGTTAGTTACACAATTGAAAGCTAAGTTTGACGAAAATGAAAGGAAGGTAAAGAAGATACAGAGGCAGACTATTAGTTTAAAGAAAGACATTATGATGGCTTACAGTCTTGTAAGAATAATGGATGAACCGAATTTTGTAGATGCCAATGACTATAGAGTATTTATTGAACTCTTGAGAGGTCACCTTTCCCATGTAGTCGAAAATAAAATAATGTGTCAGTGTTCTACTTGTAAGCCACCTGAGTCTGAGGACGAAGAAGATATACTAGTTGAAGTTCCTATTACTCAGGTTGCCTGATTTTCTTGAATCCAATATTCTCATCCATTCTCACCCCCTTTATATAAGAAAATCGGATTTTGTAGATTTAAATTATAAGGTTTAATACCTAAATATAATAAAGGTTGAAAGGCTGAAAAGGTTACCCTTTGCGGGGTTCATTTTTAAAAAGTGAGTTCCTTTGCGTAGTGACCGAGCGTATATAACCTTTTAGACCTTTTAACCTTTAATAATAAGATATACATAAATAAAAATAAAATCTATTTAAAATTATGGTCTTATATATTATATAAAATAATACTATGTCATACAGATGCGATTTGTGTTATATTAATGATTTCACAGCACAGGGACAGCTTATTCGTAAATATGGATGTTTTGACACTAAGCAACACTATATTAGACATTTGAGAACATCTAAACATACTAAAAATCTAAATAGATGCGCCAATTTAGATGACGCATTTGAATGTCCGGCATGTGGTATAAAGTTAGACTCTGAGGGTTGGAAGAATCATAAGAGAAATAATTATTTATTAATATCTGAAGCTAACTGTAACTTGTCGGAGGAGACAGAATGTAAGGCCACTAGAGAGTGGATACGACAAAATCGTAAGTTTATAGATGAATTAGAGGAACTTATCTCTAATCAGAAAATATCTTGTAACAATTACGAGATTCCACGCAAAGGTAGATACTCTAACTGTATGGACTTTTGGGATGCGTATGTGTGTTTTAAGCAAGGGAAGCGTAGTAAGAAGGGTTAGTCCATTTTAAATCTTTCTTCTAGAATAAGTAAGTCTAAAATCTCTTTATTCTTAGCAGTTATGTCATTCTCGAATATATTAATAAGATTGCGAAATACCGCTAATCTAACTTGTTTTTTGTATTTTTTATCTGCGCTCATAAGTAACGCAGACAGGTTCATTTCCTCTATACTAATATCTACTATTGCCATCGTAAGGTCATACTCATCCTCTAAATCGAACTCCTTTTTGAGTATTCTAACCTCTTTGCCATAAAATTTTAGTGTATAATCAGTAAGTTCCGGCCTCATAACTCTAAATATATTCATCTATAACTTAAATCTATAATTTAATTTTAAACCGATACCCCATTTATATTGTTTTACTTCTAACATATCTCCATATTTATTAGCTACCTCGTATGCGTCACGCTCATGTAGCGCTAATCTAGTCTCCATATTTCCTACTGATGATGCCATACCGCCATTTGTCCAACACTTGTGTTTTAATCCAATATAGTTATTTCTAACTACACCGCCATCTCTAATAAAGTGTTCGCAAGTCATACATACATCTTCATATTGTGAGAACTCTATTTGTATATCTTCTTTATCTCGGTCTATTACCTCACCGTTGAATCCACCGCAACAGTATTTTAAATTAGTTGTAATACTATCTTTCATAAAAAATGTATTCTGACCCGAACCTACACCCCAGAAGTTTAGATTGTTTTTCACAGTAACATGGAACATCTTAACTATAAGTTCATCGAGGCACACGGGTCTGCCACTACCATCGAATACCTCTTCTATGTCATCATCGAATCTAACTAAGTATTTAACATCTGTTTCATACTTATAATATCCTTTAATAAAATTCACTATATCTCCTAACTCATTCTCATAATGAAATATAAAATCACCTTTCCATATATCACCTATTTCGGCTAAGTAAGCATCTGCCTCTGAGGGGTTAGAAAGCAATATATCTACTCTGTCTAAAGGTATATTATGTCTTTGTAACATCGCTAGTGTCTTATCTTTTAGACCTTCAGGTCTATCATATGTAGGTATAACTATTCTATAATCCATTTCTAAACTAAAATAATAAAATAAATAATTTTAAACTATATGAATAAAGAGGCTAAAGTAGTCATCGCTAAGACTTGGATAATAAACCTAATAATAGAATTTATTAAAGAACACATGGATGAGGAAGATGATGAAATGAAGGTTATATTCTATAATCTAATATCTAAAATACATTCTATTAATGTATAATGACTATTATATAAAATAAAGGTTATTTAATGAAAACAGTGAAAACAGCGCATTTTGAAAGTCTCATATATAGTAAAAAATTTATTATATACTCACTTTTTAAAATGCGCTGTTTTCACTGTTTTCATTAAATAACCTTTTATAAATTAATAATAAGCTACTTAAATAAATATGAGCCATAACTATAATGACCCCTGAAGAGATTGAAGAAATAGAAGAACTAATAGCATGGAATTATTCATTTGGAATATCGCCATTAGATACCTTAAAGGAACTTAGACTTTTAGAACAGATACACTTATTTAATCTTCCTTGTGATACCAAAATCCATTAATATAAACCTTTTCACATTTATCGCCATACCACCACGAATAGAACCAATTTAGAACCTTATTACATATATCCATTTATAATCTAATCTAATATTATTTTTTTTTGCGCATAGCCCTGAGTCTGGCCATCTTAGCCTTCATTTCAGCAGAACCTTTAGTAGGTGCCTTACCTTTGGCTCCCCTCCCCTTTGCCTTTCCTTTAGCCGGCGCTAACTTACCTAACATCTTAGAGTCTTTAGAATGTGACTTACCTGACATAATAGTGCCATCAGGCATTTTGTGTGAATTCGGTGGCATATTCTCGAACATCTTGACTGCCTTTGGCTTTCTTTTATTCGCAATCTTCTTTTCTACAGAATTGGCTTTAACTCCATCCATTCTCTTCTTAGTCTTAGCGTCAGTGTGATACGGCATTTTATAAAAATCTAAAATATTATATTTTCTGTATATATAATAATGTTTGAATGTTACTTGTGTGGAACCGAGAAGAGAGGCTACGGTGAATACTTTTGTCCTAAGTGTAAGAACATCCAAAAAATAGTAGAATTATATGGATGTAGTGATACACTTGACATCTTAGAACAGACTTGCCTGAGGTCTAAGTTACAACAGCAATATAAAATTAATAAATTAGTAACAGAAACAGATGTATCACATCCTAAACCTACCACTAAGGAACTTAATATTACAAAAAAATCATTGAGGAAGAAGGAAAGCAATTAGAAACTATCCCATATATTACGAGGGGCAAAGCTGGCCTTTATTTTGTCTGGCTTTGGAGGTATGAGGTCTTCTTTTTGTGGAATCACGGGCAACTTATCTTCCTGTTTGGAAACAGGTTCGGCTACAGTTTCCTCCACTTCCTCTTTAATAGAAGGCATTACCTTCGGCTTATCTTTCTTCCTTAAACTATCTAAATCATTTTTTAGCTTCTGAATCTCTAATTCAGCTCTTAGCGCACTAATCTCTAATTGTTTCTCTCTATCAGCCTTCTCCGCTTTAGATTGTCTTTTTCTAACCGGTTTATTTGGCGGGGGAGCAGGTGCCTGAGTCACAGGCTCCGGAGCGGGTCCGGCGGAAGAGGCCTTTTTCTCTTTAACAGGTTCATCCTTAGCCTTCTTGGCTTTCTTGGCCTCTCTGGCTAATCTTAATCTTTCGACTAACTTAGCCTTCTGTTCAGGAGTAAGGGGCTTTCTCTTGCGCTTAGTCTTAGTAGGGGGCTGTTCCATGGCAGGGGGTGCGTCAGTTGGAGGCTGTCCTTCGAATATCTCAGTCATATATTCTAATACAATATAAAAAATTTATTAATTTATCGCTGTGATATCGCTGCCATTAGCAACATCAGTTATTAATCCTAGTAGTTGTTCTCTATCCAAACTTATATAGTCCCCGTTGTCATCTGAACTACCCGACCGAGTATGAAGCTCCTGAAGGAATGTCCCTAATACCTCTTGTGTTCTTGTGTCACGCCGTATAATGTTTAATCCTCTTGCGAGTTGTGCGGTTTCCCGTGCCGTATAGTCAGAGGAAGGGTCATTCATAATACCCATAACTGCGTCTCCGAATATATCAGTAACAGACTTACCATCTAATCCACCATAACTATCAGAACTGAATGTCACTGTAATCATCTCTAGCCATCCATCAGGGTGAATATGTATCCCATCATTCCTATAAGAATCTGACCTATTCCACATACTAAGGAATTGTTCTTGTCTCAGTCCTGGAGGAATCTTACCTTGTAATTCGAATACGAAGTGACCTGCGCCACTTCTAATCCTAGTATTATCGCCAATCTTACCACCGGCTCTCGCCCACATCATACATAAAGCAATTAACTCACAGTTTCTTATTTGTGTTGAAACACAATCTATTAATCCTTCATCACTTGTAATCTCTTTATAAATGTGTTTATCACGACTCTTCCTTTGCGCCTTTATGTAACCTAAGGGCTCACCGTCGCTAATTTCGAACCAGTCCGGCTCGGGCTTCCACTCTGTAAGAGATTCCCTCATATACTTCAGGTCTTCCCAACTCTTTTGGAGTGAGTCCAGAAAATCCTTATAGATACCCTGATTTAGTGTGTCTTTATATTCGAATATAAGTTCTTGTCCTTGTGTTACGAACTTATTTAACATTTTAACTAAGTAGGATGCGTGACCGTAAGCGTCATAATTTGGAGCATTGAGACACATTGTATCTGATGACCTTTATTTGGAGTCATTTTTAAAATCGTTTTTTTTTATTTTTGTATCGCCTTGTTAAACTGTAAAGACATTCATAATTAAAAAAAAAAATGATTTTGGCGCCCCTTCTAAGCCCCCCATCATAATACAATGGCTTGCGTAATGACTTATTATGATTGGATTGTTACTCCTAACGGTCGCTCTACATTAGAAGACCTACAGAGGGATGACACAGGGATGCCTCTTTGGATGAAGGCACAGGTTCATAAGGATATATATGACGGCTCCAAGTGGAGTATGGAGTGTGGCCGAATTGCGGGAGGTCTAAGGGTAACCCTTGGAGAAACATATGAGGCACCTGAGTGTGGAGAGGAGAGTGCCTTAAAGGTGGCTATTAAAGACATTAATAACATTCGTAATCTTAAACTATTAGTGAAGATTGTGGATGCCTCTACGGAATATTGGACTGACTATAATACTAAATACGGAGAACAGTGGCTGGACTATGACGCCAGAGAGTTGGAAGGGACAGGCCACATTTATGACGGACCCAACCACTTATAAACAAAAAAATTTTTATTAAACAAAATCTATTAAACTATTAAATGATTTTTATATTAGATTTTTCTGTGATTTTATATTGTTTTTGTGTTTTTATTGTTTTAGCTACAGTCTATATCCAATCTAATAACACAACCACATCGCTCGCTCTCTAAGAGTCGCTCCACTATCATCATATCTAAAGTCACCGTCTGTCTCGGTGTTGCCGTGTTTATCCATGATGTGTTGAGGGGTGACCTCATAACTCACATCCACTCGCCACTCATTATCGCCGACACTCGACTTATAATAAGATTTCACAATAATCTTATCATCGTCGGCCATCCAACATTTAACCATCGTTGTGTCTGTCTGACTGTTAAACACGCCGTTGTGATTCCCCGCCTTATTTTGGATGTGACACTTAAACAGATGGAATATCTCAGCGGTTGTGATGTCTGTTATCTCGACCTCGCCGTTTTCCACCTCGCCACACATAAGACCGAGAGGGCTGAGGTCTCCACATAACTCATTAATATTGTCTTCGTAATCATCGCCTCTCATCTTGGCGTTGTGATTGTCATAAAGCGACCAATCAGCGACTGTGTTTTGCTCGTTAAAGTTGGACATTATCTCTTTGGAGATGTGATGTCGGTGAGATGAGGGGAAAATCGCTAGTCAATTTTTGTCTAGACAATTAATCTGGCCTGTTTTTTAATAAAATAATCATCCTGGATTTTTCCTATAGACAAAAATTGAGGACCTGATTTCCCTGATTTTTCCTGACATCAGTTTCCAACAACTAACTCATTACAAAATGCCTCTCACTCTTAACGCAACCTCACCGTTCGCCGCAGCTCCGGTTGCCCCAGCGCCCGCCGAGGTTTGGATTGAACAGCCTGACCCTGATTGCGTCCTAATCGATGGAATCTGGCAGTGGCAGTATGCCGATGGCGACACCGACCCGCTCCTGACTATTGAAGATATCCAATCGGCGCTGATTGCCACCGAGCCGATGGATGACACCGAGTTTGCGGTCACTCGGCTCCATGATACCTTCTCAGTGATGATTCATCCTCAGAATAAGACAATCCTTATTACTGAGAATAAGGTTACAATCTACAATAATCGTGATGGCTCGGTCACCGAGTTGGACGGGGGCTCCGAGGAAGGTGCCATTGCTATAGATGATGTCGCAACTGACTTTGCCCACAATTGGCTCCAATAAAATTCCAAAAAAATAACAAAAATAGTAAAAATCCAAAAAAATAATGACTAGCTAGAGCGCCAACCCACTGTTTTAATAAAATTTTTTGTATTGTAGTCATCGGTCTCAGGGTCACTCGGCTACCATGAGTATATAATAATAAAAAAATTTTTATTAAACAATCATCTAATATAACCTAATAAGCTTTTCAACCTAAACTAATATTGTTTTTGTGTTTTAATGTTTTATATTGTTTTTGTGTTTTAATGTTTTATATTGTTTTTGTGTTTTTTAATTTTATATTGTTTTTGTTTAATTGTAATAAGGAGGTGGCACCTCGTTATCGAGAGCGGGAAGAGGCGGACCCCTCGCCGACGGCGCCGGCGGTTGGAGCCAATTATCTTTGAAATCCTCTGCGATGGCGTCGATGGCAATGGCACCCTCCACAGTGTCGTCTTGTAGGACGGTAGTGACACTACCGAGACCCTCGCCGTGTTGAATTATAATTTTGTCCTCAGTAATCATCATTGTTTTATTCTGAGGAACAATCATCACTGAGATGGCATCCTGCCCATCCACAGAGAGGCCATATCTCATAACTGAGAACTGTGTCTCATCATACGAGTCTTGGTTCCTGAGGATGGCTTGGATGTAAGAGACACTACAGAGGCACTGCTCCTCATCATACTCGTCCATCCGGAACCATTGCTCTCCCATCTTGAAGACCTCCTGCTGATTGTTATTGTTGAGAGACATTTTGTAATGAGTAGTTGTCTGTGTGACTGTGATGTGAGTGAGATGAGAGGAAATCAGCTAGTCAATTTTTGTCTATACAATTATTTCACGGACTTTGTAATAAACTAATAGAGCGGTGGAGAGGTGTGACTGTTTGGATTGGATGTCTCTTTGGAGATGTGATGTCAGATGAGATGAAACGAAATCAGGTCCTCAATTTTTGGCTATACAAAAAATCCAGGGAGTGGCCAGATTTTTCCTATAGACAAAAATTGATTCATGAAAATGGCCTCATCTCACCGACATCATATCCAACCAACTGATTGCTTGATTGCTAATTCCCCAGAATAATCCTATACCAAAAAATTGACTAGCTGATTTCCCTGATTTTTCCTGACATCACATCCAACACAATGTTTTCCCCAATCACTGCGTTTATTTCTCAGCTCGAACAATATGCCGAGGGTGATGTCATCACCGGACTCCCTCGTGACATGCTCATCGATTTCTGTCGCTCGCTTCCCCCTGCGCCTAAGTCTCCGGGTCCGTCTCGGAAGCGTGGCAAGGAGACTCCTGAGGAGATTGAGGAGGCGCCTGACGGATGGAGCGGACCTTATCTGAAGACAATGCTTTATGGCAAGCCTTGCCGTGGCGAGGACGGGAAACACATTCGGTTTAAATACTTCGATGACGCAATCGCGGCAGCCGAGTCGCACCCGACCTGTAAGGGTATCACTCGGTTTGCGCGTGGCTACGAGCTCCGTGATTCCACTGATGTCCGGACTGGCAAGTATGCTCAGTTTGCGACTTGGACTAAGACATCCGAAGCCCCACCTGCGCTCCTCGCCAACTACACTCAGTATCTCCCGAGCGAACATCCGGACTACACTGAGCCGGAGACTGAGTCGGAGCCGGAGCCGGAGTCGCCGGTAGCCGAGCCGGTAGCCGAGCCGGTGGAGGAGCCAGAGCCTGAGGAGGAGTCGGATGATGAGGATGACGGACCCCTCGATGTAGAAGAAATAGACCTTAATGGAGTCACCTACTATTTTTGTGAGGCGGATGGCCGACTCTTCGATACACTCACTCAGGAACATGTAGGCAATTATGACCCAGCCAATGACACCGACACTCTCCACTTATTCTAAATCCAAAAAAATAATAAAAAATACAAAATCCAAAAAAAATAAAAAATAATAAATCCAAAAAAAATAGTTAGATGCGCTCCCGCCTCATTAAATTTAATAAAAATTTTTTTGTATTGCCAATCGGCAATCACAAGCTATTCATAAATAAAAAAAAAATTGACTAGCTGATTTATCTGACCCCCCGTCACATCACACAGACAAATACAATATGACTAACAATACTGACCATCCACTTGGCAATGCCAGACAATCTTATCCACCGACTACTGAGATAACTGATGAGGGCTGGAAAATTAATTGGAAGCCGTTACCAAGATACAATCGTCTCTTATCTATGGAAGCCTATATGGATATAAAGGAGACTTACTTGGACAAAATGAGAGCGATTCCAGACTTTCCTTGCGAGAGGTGTAGGTTTAAGTTACAATTAAGTCCTGAAAAAGTAACTGAGGATGATGTTTTCGGCCCCGATGATTTCTACACAATTACTTGTCTCTCTCGGACTGAGATTCACGCTGAGGAAGCCGTTGAGTTCTTTTCTGAGATGCGCAGAGAGAATGATGTGCCTAATTTTATTAGCGCATTGGAAACAGGTGCCACAGTCGGAGTGACTATTAATGGCAAGAAAGGTATAGTCTGTAAAGATGCGGATGAGGACCGTGAGAGAGAGGGACGCTTATATGATGAGTTCTTCGTGTTACAGATACAGATGAAGAATATAATTGGAGCTCTAATTTGTCATCACATTGAAACACATACCTCTATCTGCTTTGCGCAACTTGTAGTGAATAATAAGGACTTTAAAATTCCACCGTCTCTATATGAGTTGTCTAAAGTAATTGATGAACCTTCCTTACAATTGTATATGGCAATCCATATAAGACGCAATAATGATGTCATACCAGAGGGAGTAAGTGTAGAGGAGGGGAAGCGTTACGGTGTAAAGACATTGCTTGAATTCCTGAGTAATGCTAAATCTACTCGGGACCCTGATACATTTAAAAGGATGATGGATGACCCACAGGAGCTGATGGAGTATGCGATGGCATCTACTTGTCAGAGTCTGAATATGCGTAAGAAGAAAGCCATACACAGACTGTTCTTCCACATTGCGTTACATAATGAGGATTTTGATGAAGCTATGGCTCAGTCTAAAGAATTAGACACTATATTTAATGATGAGTTGAATGTCCTAATGGAAGCCTCACAGGACGGCGAGGGAATCTATGGAGGTGGCACTTGTGATGGTATGGAGATGACTTCTCACGGTGAGGAAGTTATCAGATTGTTTGGCAAGAGTATGGTAAAACAACATAAAGATAGAGAGAGGTTCGTAAAAAATCTAAGGGATGAATGTGGCCATCGTCTTCAGGTTCTTGCCGAACAGTCACAGGAGGGTGTGCTTTAAAATATTGGTTCATAATCTTTATCTAAATAAATTTTCTCATTGTCATTGTCATACACTACAGCGAGGAAGTCATGCTTAGATTTAACATTGTCTCTAAACATTTTCATAAACATTTTTTTATTTTCTAAATAGTTATGTTCTGACTCGAATTGTTCGATATTTTTAACTGATGAGTTATACAATATAGCGAAACTAACATTATTTCTAACTGCTAATGGAATCTGTGTATAGTGCTGAGTTGTAATTAATACACTTATACCTAACTTCCTAGAGTTCTGTGCTAATCTAGTTAGAGCGTTGAATTCCTTACCTCTACCTAATACGAAGCTAAGGTCATCGAAAAATAGTAACGGTCTTATATGTGGCATATCCAGCTCTTCTCTCTTTATATATTCCTTCTCTAATTCATCATATAATGAATGAACTACATCATTGTCATATCCCTCATATAAATTAGATTCAGCCACATCGTAGAACTCTATTAATTTCTCTAATTTCTTATCTGAACGGAGTGACCCTGAGAATATATACATATGCTCACCTTTAAAATGTTTGGAGTAACCGAACTCCGGATTGGCTAATATATTAACTGCGTTTGTAGTCTTGGAACTACCTGTCTTTCCACTAAGTAATCCAAAAAATCTAATGTTTGGTAGAAATTCACCTACTCTAATAACCTGACTGTCACTCTTATCTATTACCTTTCTTATCTTTGGCATATCTATAATAATATTATATTTTTAAAATCTAAATAAACTAACTATAACCTAATAAGCTTTTCAACCTAAATTATATATAAGTTTTAAAATCAGTCATAACTGCCCTTAATGTTGCGTTAATCGTTCCACTTGTCTTATTAAATATTTTTAGGTATCGTGGATAAAGTCGTCCTCCGAAGCCGTTTGAAGTGTCGTGGTCTAAAAATTGCGTTCTACCACCAACTCCCCCCATAGTGGTATTAGTTAAATATCCCAAGTGATAGTATGTCCCTGATGAGGCGTTAGAACCTTCAATCATTAAACTATTACCTGATACTGAACCACTGTTCATTTCTCCCATTATCTGGATTCTGGTATAGCCCTCCGTATCTAAAATTGAGGTAGAATATGAAGTTGCTGATATGTCTTCATTAGTCATAAAAGCTACATCCTTAACTCTGTGATGGAGACTATCATTAATGTGTAAGTGTCCTGCCGAACCTGTTATAAGACTTTGGTAATCCGCATCTGAACCTGCTAAGGCAGTAGCGGTATCTTTTCTGACACTAAGAACATGGAGACCCTTGTCCCCATTAGAATGCGCTGCGTCCTCTGCCTTAACTACATCATCTATAAGTTGAAGACTTGTAAGGGCATTCCCATCTACTTGAACCGCAAAAGTGCCGGCATTTGTTACAGCGCCATTAAATCCTCCGTTTGCTATATTAACATCTACTCTATCTGAATTAATAGCTGCGGCTAATTCAGTAAGGCCACTATTAGTTACAGCTGTTGTAGGTGCTGAATTAACATCTATTGAAAGCCTACCATTTCCATCACACAATAATTCTTGAATGTTACCACCTGATTCTGTTGCGCCAATAGATACACACTTAGTTGGACCGGTGCTTCCATCAGTTCCAATTGTATCATCTATTAGTTGAACTGCGGTCTCTATATTACCCAAGTGAACTTCCGCTGCCGAAAGCGTCGCCTCAGTAGATGCTCCAGTTGGTAAAGCGCTACTTACAATATCACATTGTGCCTCTGAACCTGAAACAATATTATCGAGTAGTTGAACTGCGGTCTCTATATTACCCAAGTGAACTTCCGCTGCCGACAATGTTGCTTCTGTAGATGCTCCAGTAGGTAATGCGCTACTTACAATATCTACTTGTGCCTCTGAACCTGACACTACATTATCTAAGATTTCTACTGCGGTTTTAATAGCTGCGTTACTTGTAATTAGACTATCCAATTTTGTATTAGTTGCGGTGTGTATAGTTTGAGTATCTCCTAAAGTAGTGTCTATACCTTGTAATGTAATATCGACTACTTGCTGATTCTGAGCTGTAGCCATCCCGCTCGTAGTTTGTCCTCCTACGAATTTATTATTCATACTAATTAAATTACTATTCAGGGCACTTAAATTTTCACCTGCTGTATTCCCTGACCCTGCTGGATTTGTGAAAAGAGCGTTCTTGGCTGCGAGTAGTGTGGCCTCAGTTGCTCCACCTGCTGGCAATGCTGTAGAGAGAACATCTACCTGAAGGTGTGCGTCCCCATCACATACTAAAGGTTTAAAGTTACCGGCACTTACATCTCTGGCATATAAATAAGTTTGTAACTTACTACTTCCTTCTCCGACATTATTATTGCCGGCGCCTGCGAATGAATCTAATTTATCTGTAATAGCTTGCGTTTTTGCCTCCAATGTATCTACTGAAAGGTTTATTGTATCGGCTTTAACTTCGATATCAGGCGCATCTACTAACAATCGGCCATTGGCATCAGTCTGTAAAGGTCTCATATTGCCAGCTGCTGTATCATGTGCGTAAGGGAATACTTGTAATTTAGTTTGCCCCATCCCAATATTATTATTTGGATGTCCTGAGAATGTATCTAACTTAGAGTTAGTAAGTGTTGCTTGTGTTACTTGATTCACTAAATTCACATTAGAAGCTCTACTGTGTTCGTTTTGTAGTCTCTTATGTTCGAATTCATTAATCCGTCTCCTACTATCAGCCATTTTATATAATATATAATATAAAAAAAAGACTTATATAAATATAATGAAAAGTTTTATTAGATTTTTGAAAGCTATAAAGTGTAAGGTGTTTGTTTGTTGTGGAAGTAAATGTAGTATATCTAATGATGAAATTAATATATCTAATATTAATAACAATGAAACTTATAAGAGTCAGTCCAGCCTCGGGGAAGGGCAAAAAATACACAGCGACATTTAAAATGGATACAGGCCGTGAGAAGTCAGTATCATTCGGAAGTGCTGGAATGCGTGACTTCACATTAATATCTAATCCTAAGAGTAAATTTTATATTAAAGAAAAAGAAGGTAGAGAGAAGGTAAAGACTGCTTATCTCTCTAGACATCGTGCTAGAGAAGATTGGAATAATCCTGTTACAGCCGGTGCCTTGAGTCGGTGGATTCTGTGGAATAAACCGAGTTTTAGAGCGTCACTTAGTGACTTTAAAAAAAAATTTAAATTATAATCTAATCATCTAACTATAACCTTTTCACCCTTTAAACCCTTCATTCATCTTTCTCTTTAACTACTAAAGTAATATTAGAGAGACCTTGTGTTTGTATTGGAATAAAGAGTTCATCTACTATTCTTATTCTTAGATTGCGTAAATTTATATCACTACTATTTTTAATATCTACGAATGTTTTTTCATTCGGTTCATATGTTATAAGTGCTTGTCTGTCATCTGTGGCAGGTATAGTATCTAAAATATTTTTCCTTTCACCTTTAGTATTAAATACACTACCACCTCTAGTTGCGAGATTTCTAACTACTACACTAGAGTTATAACTATCTACATTTAAATTTAATGATTCTATCATATAAAAGTCTCTTTCCAATTTAAATGGCATCCTATCTAGTGTATATTGACATCCAACTAAACCGAGTCTTGGAGGTGCTGCGAACCCATGTAGTAAGTTGGCATCAGTCCCATCACACATAATTAGATTTTGCTTACTTAGTAGATTTTGAGAAGAACCTAATACTTTAGAGATAGAGGAGCTTAATGTTATTACATTATCGAATACATGTCTTACGAATCTTCTGAATACCATTGTAGGTAACATTGCTCGGAGCTCCGCATTTAGTGAATCTTGTGAAGGGTCACCGGCACCTACATTCCTATAATAAGGCGCATCTACTAAGGGGAAATAAATTTGTTCTAGATTGCCCGGGTCATTGGCTCTTATCTTCGGGTTCCTAAATGGATTCGGTGAAAATACAGGGTCATTAATTCTAATATTATTTCTATTACCTCTAAAAAATAAGTAAGGAGTAAATACTACATCATTAGCCCCTGACAATAAATCTACTTCTTCACCTAATTCTATTTCACTTAGATGATGTGTAAATAATCTTGTTTCAGTCGCACCGCCTGCGCCGTCATCTTGTATTACGAACCCCGCAATAAACTTCTTACCAATAAATGGATTGCCAGCCCTAGACTCAGTGCCAATACGAAGTTCTACTATATCATTCTTATCTGCTGTAGTATCTACTACATTGCGTGGATTTAATGCTGATGTCTCTTCTACACTCGCAGTATTAAAGGCACTGACTCTATGCTTATAAGGTGTATTCACATCGGTGAATAATATTTCTATATTTCTAGCTTCATCATTCATATTTTGCCTTCCATCTCGGGGGTCAGTTACATTACCAGCTCCACCTACTACATCATCCGCAGTCTCCTCGAAACTAATACCAATACCGAAGCCATTTTGTGCGGGGTTCGCATCTACTACACTATTATATACTTGACAGGAAAATATACCACTACCTTGTGACATCTCTATAGATTTTAGTGCTACGTATCTATAAGCTTCATCTGTTCGGGCTGCGTTAGCCGGCGCAATATCCATTACATGTCTATTTTTGCCATCTGTTGGATTTGCTACATTGTTACTTGTTATAACATTGAAAGGTGCGTCATTAGTTGCGAATGAACTATTACTTGGCCTAAGAAGAGGAGAGTATCTGTAATCTATACATACTAGTCCATTATTTCTAAGATACACATTATACATACTAAAGTTCTCATTTAGTTCCGCATAAGGAGCTGTGCCTCCAGCTGCGAGTGCGCCATAATCTAAACCTCTATTTAATGTATTGGCTATTCTTCTCATAAGTGTTTTAAATTGCGTCTGATTGTAGTTACCCGGAGCTAAAGCTACAAAATTAGTTTTATTATCCTCAGATACATTCTTAGTAGAGATGTCCCCCTCGAAGGAATCGAATGTTCCAATAGACCTATTAACTTGGAATACCGCATTTTTAACTGCTATCTGCGCACCCTCCCCTAACGGAATGTCAGTGTCGAAGTTAGCGGTAAAGACTGCTTTATCGTCTTGGCTTGAAAGTCTTATTAATTTAACCATTTATATTATATTATTATAAAAAAAATGATTTATAAAATATTTAATCTAATATACTAGAATGGAGAACATACAGATGTTACAAAGTATTATATATACTAATAAAGACAATGTCAGTGACGGTGCCTATATACAGATGATGAAATACTTATCTCGTATTTATAAAGATACCCTATTGCTTAGACATATACATGAGGATGGCATACAATGTCCTCATTGTCAGGAAGCTATAGACTCAGATGAAATAGAATTAGATGACTAAATTATTTCTTATATTTTTCCCATATTGCTTTATCGACACGCCTTGCTGGACCTCCGGTTATTACACTTGCTAATCTAGCGTTACTCCAACTAAATACATTCTGATTCGGCCGTGACCCTGAACTAAAATACGCTGCCTTACCTTTAGCTAGTATTTTATCTACACCTGTCTTGCTTATAATATTTTTATAAATATATTGCTTATTAGTTATTTTAACTCCATACTTCTTCTCGAACTTAACTACATGAGGACTATGCTTAGATTCGAATGATTCTACCTTCGGTCTCTTCTTCTTATCTAATATAGATTTAACTTGCTTCTTCTTATCCGCTGGAGTAAGGGTGGCCGGAACATATGTCTTCGGGACCTTAGCCTTCTTCTTCCCTGATTTAATTTCTACTTTAGAGTATTTATCCATATAAATATATAAACATAAAAAAAGGTGTGTAATAAATAATAGTTAGATTGTGTTATGATTTTTAAATAATAATTATAAATATATATAACCTAATAACCCTTTCAACCCATCTGTCATCGGTCTAAATAATATAAT
>Ga0181414_1000184_pt1 | contig 18926 bp, 19 predicted proteins | sample 37SPOviralmetaG_FD_130139 | JGI IMG/M metagenome (GOLD analysis project Ga0181414, IMG submission 130139) | Marine viral communities from the oligotrophic San Pedro Time Series (SPOT) site, San Pedro Channel, CA, USA - 37 SPOT_SRF_2012-11-28 | ecosystem: Environmental > Aquatic > Marine > Strait... | reverse complement strand
TCGCTGTTGGCTGATGCCAAGAACTCGTTATGAACGGCTACATTTGAAGTTGAACCCTCCAATGTAAATGTTGGTGAAAAATCTACAGCCGCTTTGTCCACCCTGTTCTCTTTGTTGATGAGGTCAGCAAAGTTTTGGGCGACGGTGGTCGCATCAAAATCATCACGCCACTGTCCTGTGCCTGTGCCCTGTGCAAGCGTAGCCACGCTACCGTTGCCGGGTGATAGATAGATGGCCGCTGATGAAAGGCTTGACACATCGTTGAACTTGATACGAACCTCGGCCCCGCAAATCTCACGATAGTCATCACCTTGCCACAACTCAATGCGTAGCATTTGCTGTATATTGCGGAATAGAAGAGGACTGGTACCAACATAATCAGTGTAGTATCGTCGTCGGTATGGTTTGTATGTATCGAAATTGATGTATTCAGCGGCCACTAAGTATGGTCGCCATGCGTTGCGTGTCATGTTGTCAATGCGGTCTTGCATTTTGAGAATGACATGCTCAACCTTTGCTTTGGTCATACCACGAGTACGACCATTAGTAAATGATGCTTGGTTTTGTACATAGCCGTTGTCAGCCACTTGGTAATCTGCGGCTGTCAGTGTCGCACCAGTGAATGTGACCTTAACATGTCCAGCCTTTCCTCCCGTACCCTTGGTTATCGAGGCTATTGTCAAATCTTCTTCGCCCAGTGGGTCAGCATCACTGTACACACGAATTTTATCGCCTACGCTAAAGCCGACTTGTCGTAGTTCGTTTCCTGTAATATACACAGCGTCAGTATCAGCATCAGCACTCATCAAGATAGCATCTTGCGGCCCAATGTCCAATAGGTCAGCAACTTGTTGAGCGGTACAGTATGCAACAGCAGACGGGTCAAGTGGCCGGGTTTCCGGCTCACCGGGACTGAACACTACTGGCATACATTACCCTCCCTCATGGATTATATTGATTCATTCCTTGTCGTAGTGTAGGTGCTGGTATGCTTGCCGCAGGTGGCATTCGCATGTCATTTTCAGCAATAAGTTGAGCAAATGCTAATTCATCGGGGGTAAGAAGTTGGTTATTTTCGGGTTCTTCTTGCATGAGTTGGTGGTCTTCCATCACATCAGCCCCTAACTGGCTGTAAGGATGCGGTCTTTCTTCCCTCATCGGTTTCTCACCGTGGCCTTTTGGTACATAAGGGACTTCACCATATCGGAAAAACTTGTCATTAGGTCCGTGTTCTTCACCGGGCATTCGTTGGAACTCTCGTCTATTACCAGCATCAGCGGGGAATTGCAAATTTTTCAAGATACTCCAAGCATCACGCATAGGAACTTGGCGAGAGGTCATGATACGGCGCATGTGTTCAGCCTCGTCATCGGGGTTGAACTCTTCTTCTTCGGGCGGCATACCATCACGGAGTTTGCCTTCACTGTCAAACAAATCGGGTGTTCCACCCATTGCTCGTTCGGTTTCAGCACTGGAAGCGTCGGTAATATCAGCAATGTCTTCTGCACTCATAGGGTCACTCAACGAACTTTCCAAGTTTTGCCCCTCAAAGGGTACTCTTTCGTTCATGAACTTGAGTCCGTGTTCCTCCGGGTTCTCTACAGCGTCCCTCATGAGCATATCACGGGCTTGAGTAAATTGCTCTCCACTTGCATCACCACCAGCAGTTCGCAAACTTTCAGCGGCTTTTTTGTTCGCCCACTGTTGAAGACGAACTTCTTCACCATCATTGGTGAGAATTTTCTGTCGGTGCGGCCTCATTGATTTAATTAGAACTTTCATAGCATCACATCAATATTGCGGCTCAAAGCCGGGTTGTTGCATCGCCGCCCTACAATGAGGACATGCGTTATGGGCGTTGCGGCCCATACCTGCGGGTGCATCAAAATGACCGCCGCAATTCTTACATTCAAAACCGACTATTTCATCTTCACGGGCTTTCAAAACTTTCCATGCTTCATTCATTGCTTTTTTCATATCTACAACCTCTTTGATTCGTCACGATGACCCATATTGTATTCCATTGGTTTGTCACAAGCACCACATGTGGCTCTCCACATAAAGTGAAGGAAACCGCAATGGGTACAGCGTGTACCTGCTCCGATGTTAAGCACATCACCTATTTCTTGATTGCGCTTTCGCTGTGCACTCGTCACACCGCTAAGTGGACTCTTGGTGTTTGAAACCACATCACTTCCATATTGGAAGTCAGCCTTACGGTCTTGCTTTCCAGCACGAACAATGTCACTCAAGTCAATGTTTCGTACATCAAACCCCATACCTACTCACCTCAAGCGAGTTGGTATGTCACCATGACAAAGATGTTGCCCAAAACAGGGAACACTTCGGTATCAATCACAGAACTCGTACTGTTTGAATCAGCCACTGCTTGGATAAGGTCTTCTACAACACCCGCCCATGTAGTGGGTGAACTCACTTCTTTAGGAGAGAAAGGGCCGAAGCACTTTACGCCTATCTTGGTTAGTGATGCCATCGTTGGTCACCTCAAGAGCGGCGACCAATTGCAATGAATGTACCTGCTTGTTCCGGGGCTTTTGCGGCGGGATTGCCACCAGCGGCCACTTCACCAGCACTGATACGGATTGTAGTACCGTCGATACGAACATCGGGTGCAAACACAACTGTTGAAGTTGCTGGTGTTGCACCTGTATCGGTTGTATCACGAGTAGCGATAACACCACTGCTGTTTGCACCGGCAAAGTCAATGCTTGCAAGCATTGAACTCAAGTCGATATTTATGTCGGCGGCTCCATAGGAACCAGTGACAATCATTCGGTCACCGAAAACGGTTGGTCGGGGGTCAATTGTAATAGCCATATTTTTTCACCTTATTCATTTGTTGTGTTTAGATGCCCTTCAACGAGAGCAAGGGCGGCAGTCTTCGTAAGATAACCGCTACCCTTGCTTACTTCGTTGTCGGTCAACCACTTAAGGATTGCCTTTCGTGACCAACCATTGTCGGGGATTCCGTCATTGCCACCGTCAACGGTGACTCCTTCTTCGCCTTCAATTTTGAAGTGCTTTGCGGGTAGCGTATGTCGCCACTCGTCCAACCATTTTTGTGAAACTTCCACTGAATCGCCACGAATCCAAGAGGTAGGCGAATCTCTTCGTCGCCTCTCAAAGTAAGGGCCGGTATAAGTCACTGTGGGCATCTAATCACGCTCAATTAAGCATCATTACGGTCACTGTTCCAGCACCGCCAGCCTCGCCGTGAAGGACGATTGCAGGGAGAGCCGCACCAGTCTTAGCGGCAGGAGCCGCACCAGTGTTAGTGAAGGTAGCAGATAGAGTCTTGTCGGCTACTGCGAAAGTAGTACCGAGCACACCAATAAGTTTTGAAGCCCCTGCTGTGATAACCAATACTTGTTCTGCCGCATCTGCCAAGGTGAACCCAATGGTCACCAAGCGCATAGAACCAACTGCGTTGCCGTCAGTGTTCTGTGCGGTGAAACCAGTGAGTGTGCCGGGGTATGAGCCACCAGCATTGCCGTTCAACCAACCAACTTCGTCAACTGGTGTTCCAGTTCGCATGTCGAGGTCTAAAAGAACCGATACGGTTCCGCTGGTGAAATCTCCGTCATCGAACGAAATTGTCAAGCCTTTTTGCGTCTTTGTTTCTGTTGTCATCTTATGTCACATCCATGTTTTTTTGCTTTCAACCCTCACTTTAGGTCACGGATAGAGCCGTGTCCTCCAAAGAAAGTCGTCCATAGTTCTCCCATGGTTCGGTACATACCTTCTTGTCCAAGTCGGTTGATAGCGAACGGGTCACCAGTTTCGATACCACTTTCGTAGTATTGGGTTGGAATTGCGGTAGAGAAGTACAAGTAATCCGTATCGAGGAAGTACATTCTGCTCAAAGTGTCCGGTGCAACATCCTTAGATGGGATGATTGGAACACCGTTGTAAGTTGCGACGAGGAAACCGGCTTCGATACCCGGAACACCCTTCACACCGTTGTAGGTAGGAGTGACTCGCTTCTCTTCCATGAATCGCTGTTGCGACTGTAGAAGTTGTTGCAAGCGCATCAAAGTGTCGTAGCCCGTAAGGATAACCTTCGGGTTGCCACCACGAGTCCAGCACTTTTGGAACAAGTCGTCCAAGTGGTCGAGCGAAAGAGTTCGGTCGGTACCGGAGTTTTCATTGTGTTCTGCGAGTGACCAAGAGTTTGCACTTCGGTCAATGCTGTAAATGTCTTCTGTGGAGCCAGCGGAGGCACCAGTGGTCACTCGGTCAAGTGACTCAAAATCGTTAGCGGCAACAGTCGCTTTGTCGGTAGTGAGCATCTTGTTGATGTGCTCGGCGTGGTGCTTACCCATTTCTTCCTTAAGGATTGCACGAATGTCGCCAAGTCCGTCGTCCTTGTCGGAGAGGAACATAGCGGTTTCGCTCATGTCGAAGGTGTGAACCACAGTCTTCGGCTTTGCGGCAATGTGCTGGAAGGTAGGTTTGGTGGTGTCGGGTAGGGTTGCGTTTTCTGCAACACCGCCGCCAACAGTGAACGAAGGTCGTTCAGTGATGACTCGCCATCCACTGCGTTCCCATGGTCGCTTTGGTAGAATTGAGAAAGCGTTAAACTCTTGGTTCAACTGTGACCAAACTTTGCGACCGTAAATTGCTTGGTAAGTACCAGCGGTGGTCGAAAGCATAGGTGCGTCAGCCTTGAGCAACTCGCTACCGGAGTAGGAGTAGCCCATGGCGGTACCTGCGCCGTAGTAGTATCGTTCCATGTCTGTAATGTTTCGGATGTAATCTCGTGCCATAATTGTTCACCTCATTTATTTTGTTTTTCAAGCCCCTCGCAAGGTTCGCTGTGCAAGCGTGTGAACCTCATCCCAACCCATGTTGGCGAGGTCTTGCGTGGAAGGGACATTAACCGATGTTTCCGACTTGGCGATAGTGGTTGAAGCACCACTGCCGATGTTGTCGATACGCTCGGAAAGTTGCTCAATGGACTTCACGATTTCCGAAAGTGGTGCTCGTGGGTCAAATGCGGCCTTTTCTTCTTGGGACTTTGCGAGTTCCATTTCATTTTGGAAACGCTTTGCAAAGTGTCCTTCAAGGTCGTTGCGGAAGTATTGTTCTTGTGCGGCGGCTTTGTAGACTTCGTAAGCCGCTTCAATGTCAGCATCGCTCACATTGTCGTTGCTAAGATAGCCCTTAGAAAGTGAAGCAGGTCCCATTGCACCAGCCGGTACTTTTCCACCGGATGCTGTGATAGCGTTAATTGCACCAGTTGATGGGCTTCCATTTTCTTGTCCTCGGCCACGGACTTGACCACCGAAGTAGTCAGCACCGTCAACGGCGTCGGGGTTGTCGAAGCCACCAAGTTGTGCCTTCTCCAAGTTGTCGAAATGTTCTCGTGCACCCATGGTGTCAACACCAGCAGATTTGAGGGTGTTTTCCATCCAAGAAAGGTATTCGGAGGAAATAACATCGCTGTATTCACCCTTCATGTAAGCCTTGTCATCTTTCATATGAGCCATTTTGTCGTGGTCTTTTTCGTCTTTCATCTTCATTTTATCATCCTCTTCTTCATCGGAGCCTTTTTCTTCATCGGAGCCTTTCTTACCCTTCATGTGCTCACGGAGTGCAGGAGGTAATTCTCCTTTTTCCATTGCGTCCAATCGTGCTTCAAGCCTCGACATAATGCCGTTCAAATCACTGTTATCGTCTGTCATAGTAGTGTCCTCCTTCAAAATTCTAAATTGTGCTTCGGGATTGATACCCTTTTCACAAATTGTCACCTCATGCAACTCCATTTTTGAAATCTCTTGGTAGTCGCCTTTTTCCATGTCAGACTTTCGCACTCGCTTGAATGCTTGCCCTCCAATGGAAAATCCACGAAGGTTGCCCTTGCGGATTTCAGCGGCTACTTCACGAGCCTTCTCAATATCATTGCGGAGTTGTACAACAACGAACATTCCTGTGTCATCCACTTCGGATTTCCACATTCGTCCATTAGAATCAATGTAGTTGTCAATCACTTCACCAACTTGAATGTTGGAGTGTGCCAATTGTACATTGCGGTATTTGTCACCTTTCATGAACCCGTCAAAAGCGTCTCGTAGTGCTCCACGGGTAATAAGGTCACCTTGCTTGTCAACAAGTTCAACCGATGCGTAGCCAGCAACAACCAAGTCGCTACCACTCTTGAGTAGAGTGATACCGTCAGTAGGTCGTTGAATAGCGAGCATTAACCATCCTACTGATTGTTATGGTATTTATACCACACGCTATGAGTGAGATACCAATGGCTGTCCATCCTCGTAGTCTATAGAAAGATTTTCACCTTCATCAGTCTGTAGTTGAATGTGGTTCAGTCCATCTTTTTTCTTCTTTTTCTTTTCATCAGTAATTTTCTTTTCACCGCTAAAATCGGGAAGAGTTGAATCGTCACGCAACTTAGTGGGACCACGAGGTGATTCTTGCGGAGTTCCAACATCTATTCCAAGACCCTTCGGCCCTGTCCATGTCATACGCTCTTTAGCAATCTTATCCAGTGCTCTTGTGATTATTTCTAATGCCTTCTTTGTTTGATTAGGTTTGAGTAATCGGTTATCATCTTCCTCTTCAAGAACACCTGCACTTTGGTCTTCAGTGCGTTTTTTTGAAGGGAGTGTTGGTACAACATTGGATTCTGTTTCCTTCCTCAATACACCTTTAATTAGAAGAGGCGCAACAGAAGACCAAAACGGCATAAGGCTTTCAGCCAACACTACAGGATAATCTGTTTTTGTAAGGTCGCCCATTGTGCTCTTTGGTGTGTGTAAGCACCACATATCGCCAATTTCTTCGATTTGATAACGAACCGTATCAACATCTTTGAGAACAATATGCATTTCATTGTCAACATATTCAATGTCATGTGGAATAATAATTGGAGTAAAAGACTTGGTAATTAAGTCGAGTGATTCTGTACTGGCGGCTCCTTCACCTTCACCATCCCCTTCAATTTCTTTGAATTGTACATTGTACACTGGGCGATTTTTACGATTCTTTTTCGATATACCTGTTATTGATGCTCGTACAATATCACCCACCTTGAACACTTTTTGTTGGTTGTGTGAAGTTCCTACATCCATGTAATGCTCTCCGTTGAGTTCCACAGCCCTGTTTCCAAGACCTTCGATTTCAAGAATAGGACCCGCACCAAGTTGGTATGTGTAAGGACCATTGCCTCTACGGTCAAGAACAATGAAATTGAAATCACGAGTGTTTCTATAAAGAATCCACTTAGGGTGTCTGCGTTCACCACGCATGTATGTTGATTTGTTATCACGAAGTAGAATGTTGTCATGGTCTTCTTTGAGGTTCTTCACAGCATCTTCCAAACCTTCATCGTCAGTCATACGAGTATCGTGTGGACCGGGTACGATAACATGTTCTTGACTATCAAACTGTGAGCGTAAGATTTTCAATCGCTCAAACAACGCCATTTCAGCAACATTTGTATCGTCGTAATTGAGTATGTCAATGATGTTAAGTTCTTCTTCCCCAAGAATCGCATCTAATGTGTAGTTCTTGTCACTCATTTTATCCAGTGCTTCTTTAGTTGCTTTACGAAGACCTTTCTTTTTACCATCCTCATTATACGCTGTGATTTCATCATCTTTGCGTACAATGATGATTCGTTGGCCATCATACCATTTACTCACTACCCATGAACCAGTAAATCCTCGCAAATGTTCAAGGTCACTCATTTCAAAAATACGATGCATTGGTCGTACAGGAGGACTCCATTTCGCATCATCGCTCTTCGACAATAAAACATCGGGGTCAAGTAGTGAAGTAATCAAATTAGTCATTTCGCTGGCGGCGACTGTGTAAGGAACCTCGCTGGCAGTTTCAGCGGTTTCCATGTTCATACTTTGATGAGGATTGTCGGGGTACATTGGTGGTGGTGCATTCGACCATACATTTTGTACAGTTTCTTTTCCATGTACCATCTCGGAAAGTTGTTGAGGGACACTGTGGTAAAGACCTGTGCTCACATTGCTACCAACTATAACATTACCTTGTGTGTCAAATTCAGCACCAATAGATGGTGTTGCTTCATAACCATGATGCCATGCTCCCGAATCAAACATATCCATTATTGAGCCATTGTTTGGATTTGGAGCACCCACAGGTCGCTGTCCCATGCTTGCAGACTCAACAATTTCTTCACCCGGTGTAAAGATACCTTCTTCATCGTCTAAAACACGGGGGTCGAAATGCACAATTGTATCAAGATGATTCTTAGTTTCGTTTGTTTTACGAGCCTTTGTTTTACTACCAAACCCTTTCGCATTATGCACATCTCCACTTACCACTCCAAGACCTGCCGCTAACATGGACATTTGAAATTGTTGTGGATTGAGTTGCATGGCAACACCACGAGGAATAGAATGTGAAGGATGAGTTCTCCATTGTTTATGGTCAAAATTTTGCTGTGCTTCTTGAATAGCATTATGATAGCCATTTTCTCTCACACTTCGATAAAACTTTTCTTCGCTACTTAGTTCATCTTCCGGCTTACTCATCAATTCTTCACTTGAAAAATTGTCAAGGTTGATACCTTGAAAGCCCTCCACCTTACCACTGGTAAGAATGTCTTTCACAGTCGATGCGAATAGCGGTGTGTTTGCTTTTGTAGAAGCCTCTATGAGTTCTCGTGCTTTTTCCTTAGCAACAGGTGTAGCCTCCACATTAAGAATTTTCAACACTTCGGGTACACTCATGTTCCCATCAATCATTTTACCATCAGTGGAAAGATGGTTTGCTACAGTAGAATGGAATGGTACATTCCCTTTCCCCTTCACCTTTGATTCAACATCAATACCGTAATTTGTAGAGTGAATACCATGAACAGAATGAGGCACAGAAAGTATGTATCGTTGAGCGTCACGGAACAGTTGTGCGTTGTTATCAATGAACTGTTGTGGATTATCCGGGTTAAATGCATCGGGGTCATGCTCAAGGTACTTAGGAAGAATAATATCACGAGCCACTTGAGCAATCGTTTGTCGATGCCCTGTCATTAAAGAGTGAGTTCGATTAGCATCTTTTTCCCAATGCGAAGTAGGTTTTTTTGCACTAATTTTAGATTGTATATCTGCAAGTTCGTTTTCTTTACCCATTATTTCTTGTTGTAAAGACATTCTTTCTTCGGGGTTTTGACTCGATGCAAATGATTGATTTAATTCAGTCAGTTCGGTCATTAACTCATTTTCTTTTTGTGATGCTGGTAAGTCACCACCAAACTGCAACATTCTTTGAATAGCGTCGGATTCACTTGAAGCAATTGTAGTTTTGTGTTTTTGATTCTTTTTCTTGGTTTTTATTTCATCATCAATTGTACCCATAATCGTAGAAATCGAATCCTTCAATTTACTCTTGTCAAACTCTCCAAGCCCTCGACCCATCATCGCACGATTTAATTCTTCATGATTATCACCATCAAGCAGATAATCCAATACGGCTTTCGGGTTTGTGGTGCCTAAAATCTTCGATGCTTGAGTCACAGCCGAAAGTCCATGATTCAAACTTGGATTATCCAACACTTGATTTTGTAGTGAGTTGAAAGAATATCCACCAGCACCCCATCGCATGAAGTCCAAGAACTCGTCTTTAGAGACACCACCACTAAATGCTTCGTCACCACGCAGGAAATCTTTCACGGTCATCATGTTCTTCATAGCGGGCGTGTTAATGTGATTCATACGACCTCCAAGTGTTTCAATAAAGTGTGCTAATTGTGCGTTTTTATGCATATTTGTATCACTTGGTGACGAACCATATCCTGTGTGGCCACCAATGTTAAGTGTAGGATTACTACTATGAGGGAATTGCATCGGTTGTAAATGAGTACCATAACGATTCTTTCTTTCTGCGGCACTTAAATGTCGTATAGCATACTCGTATTCGGGGTGTAAAGAAGATTTATGTTCGGTATAATTATTCTTATCAGTTGCACCCTCTCTCCCTTTATGCTTCTTTGAAGTACCAAACGGACTCAATAAGTTTTGAAGAAGTTCAGCATCGTTATGATACATAAACTTTGAACCCTGCTTACCACTCACTACTTCACCTATTACTTTAGATTTCAAAGGCATGAAGTGATTTGCCAGCGTAGTATTATTTGGATTAGGGTGAATGTAATTGTTTCCACCATCGGAAAGTTCAGTGAGTGGTGATAACCCATCTTCATTAGCGTGTGTGGCATGTAGCACTTCGTGGTATGTAGAATGAGACATACCAGCACCACCTAAACTTTGAAACGGCGTGCTCCAAAACCTACCCGGCCCATATGTGAAATCTCCACTTTCTGCACTTCGCCAATATTCCGGTTTGTCTTCATTTGGATGTGGGCCGTGTGCGGCGGTGAAGAAAGACCTATGATTACGAACATCTTTTGCTATTTGATGCATTGAGCCTTGTGACTTACCTATCGCTTCAATATAATCAATCATATCAGCAGAAACCACAGGTTCGTCTAATTTACCATGAATTGGATGGTCTGTTAAAAGTTCACGAGTCTTTGGGTCATACCCTGCTAAGTACAACAAATCCTCTTTCGACATTCTTATCTTATCAAATCCATGACCCTTACTCTTCCCATGTTTGCGGGATGCATCAAGCAGTTCATCAAAATCCATTTCTTTCATTGGGTTTTTGTGTATGTCAAGGCGAGGGAGGCGACTTAATTTCCTCTCACCGTAATTATCTTTGATTTTTTGAAGAATAAGTGATGCAATCGACTGGTCTTCAAACTCCGGTAATTTTTCATGAGAAAGTCTTCCTAAAGCACTTTGGAGAAACATTCCCTGTTCCCCCTTAGTGTAATCGTTATCGTTGTCTTCAAGACTATAATGAGCGTTTCTTCCCGGCATTGTCATTGGGCGAGTAGCCCAGTTCATTTCGGGAGTCATACGCATAAGTGCGTTGTACTTGAGGCGAGCAGATGGTATCTTCTCTCCATTGGGGAGGGTAATCATATCATGTTTGTCCAGTCCCTTTTCATCAATGTGATTCATAACAGCAGTACGCTCTTCGGGATTTAACCACTCAAGACCGAGATTGTAGCCAAGGTGTCCAAGATTGTTAGCATGTTCATCATATGTATCAACATTCAGTGTGGAGTCATTTGACACCCAATCAGCCGCTCTTTCGTTAAAGTGAGCCTCACGCATACGCTGTAATGCTTCTTTTGGCTCAAGACCCTCTTTAATCATCTCATCGTATTTTGTTGAGTTGCTTCTTTGCCATCGGTGAAAGTCCCTTTCATACAAGTCGTGTTGGTGGCTTAACATCGTACCATGAGGTGTGATACTTCCAATAATGTTGACTTTTTTATCACCTGCTTGGTGACCATCGACTATAGGGTGTTTTGGGCCAATGTGTTTGAAAAACTCTTTTTCCATTTCTTTTTCTTTTTGCGAATGACCACCAAGGGTGTGAGCACGAAGCATTTCAATAAAGTGCGGTTGACCAGTCACAGCATTAGTACGAAGTAATGGATGATTGACTTCATGGAATGGAAAGTGGTGTCGCTGGTACGGGTGACGACCATCCTTTGGTTGATAGTACGGCCATACTGCGTGCCGCTGATTCGTATTGACTGGTGATTGCAACCCATCTTTCCATACATGGTTTGTAGGCTCTCCGTGTGAATGTTGCATTGCGAATAGATACCCAATACCTTCGGGAAGATGATAATCAGTTTCTACCCGTGCCTTGGCTGATTCTTCGGGTGTTTTTAATGGATTTTCATAGTTATACCCTTCAATTTTGATAATCAATTCAGCAGTGTTTTTCAACGACTTGTATAACGGCTCGGATGGTTTCACATCAAGGTTATCAAAGGCAAGAATGTATTCTGCCGCACTGGTACGAAGGTCAAGACCATCTTCAAGAGATTTGAGCAGTTCGTTGCCGCAAATATAGAAGTGGTTTTTGTCCAATCAATCACCGCCCTATTGGAGCGGTACAAATTGTGGGCAAGCATGCAAATCCATTCCACCATGCTGTGGTAATTGACAACCAGTGCGACTTGTACCACCGCAAAGGCCACAAATCGTCATTCCACCGTCTTCACGCATTGCCGCTCTTGGGTTGGCTTTCTTGAAAGGCTTGGCTTCGCCAGCCGAATCCAGTCGCTCAACACCGCCTCCGTCGTGGGGATTCATATCACCGCTAAGTTTACCCAAGTCAATTTTTTTGTTATCTTTAGCACGCTTTGGTTTTGCATCTTCCGTTTCGATTGTGCGACCATTGGTAGTGAAATAACCACTCTTGGTTTGTCCACCTGTTTCGGACATGAAAGCAGGATTCACATCAGTGATTTTTTCTGCCTTGAAACCCGGTTCTGCTTTGACCATTTTGCCACCGCAACCCATCTTCATACATTGACCCATCTTGTTGAGTTTACCACCCTTACACTTTGGACAATCTTCGCCTTTTAGCATTTTGTGACTTGGCATGCAACCTGCTTTTTCAAGTTCATCATCGCTCAAACCGTCAGTTAGAACAACATCACCGTGGCGTGAGATTTGCACATTGTCCATGCTTTTGATTAGTTTCTTGCATGCACTCTTGGAGATACCACAAGCATCGGCGCACTCGTTAAGACCAGCGGCTCCGCCTTTCTTTTTGAGACATGCAATAAGTTTCTTTTTGTGTTCCTCGTCTGCTTTCAATAAGTGTTCAAGTCGCTGTTCAAGTTCTTGTGCTTTAGCCAAATATCCGCTTTCTACTGGTCGTGGTTTCATTGCACTACCCCCTTTGCTGTGTTTGCAATATCGTGAATTTCTTCCCACGACATATTGTGAATATGTTCATTACTCATTGTACCAACCACCCGCTCTCCTTTAAGCAAAGATGTGTTATCAAGTTCCATGTCAGCACGGAAAGGGTCAACACTCAAATCACTTGTAAGTGGTGTGTTGACTGAAACAAGACCCATTTTTTTAAGTAAATGTTGTGGATTATTGATGATTTTCTTCATGGCCTCATTTTCGGCTTTGAGAAGTACAAGACTGTTGTCCATAACTTCCATCTTATTGATGAGAATACCCATCAATTGTTCAGCATTGGAAGTGTCACTCATTCAATCACCTCAAACTTTACGACCGTATGAACCAGCAGAACGCTTGTAGTTTGATGCGTGTCGTGTTGAAGACATGAAACCGAGTCGCTGTCCTTGTAGAGCAGGATTCTTATTGGATTCTGTTTGCATCTTCATAACAGGAACTCCACCAGCGTAAATATCTCGTGGACCCAAAGGTGTACTTACACCTACAGATTTTGCAATTTCTCCTTGCAAGTCTTCTGCAAGGAAGTCGCTCAACTTCTGCACTTCTGTGAGTTGTTGCTTTGCCATTTGACCATCACCATTCTCTAAAGCAGTGATGAATGCTTTCTGTGCTTGTTCCATTTTTCTTGCCATTGGGTGCATTTTCAATAAGTCCATGTTAATCCCTGCTATGTTTTGCTCATGCTATTCGTATTTAAGAAGGTTATTGACCACGAGGGCGTCTTGCGTCCAATAGCGCATTACTCAAATTCTGTTGCATGGAAGGTGGTGGTCCTCTTTGTTGGACATTGCTAAACGGTGCTCCGCTACCCATACTCGCTCTTCTTTGAGGGGCGGCTGGTCCTCGGTTGCGAATACCTGCACCTTGACCACCCGGTTGTGGAGGTGGCATAATTTGTTGTGCAAGTTGCGGAGGCATTTGTGGACCTGCACCTTGCATCGGAGGCATACCCGGAGGCATACCCGGAGGCATACCCGGAGGCATACCCGGAGGTGGTGCGCCACCCGGAGGTGGTGCTTGTTGTTGCGGCTGTGGTGCGGGTCGCTTGTAAGTGAAACGAATATCACGATTTGCTGTGTCTTCAATAAGTTCGGGCATGAAACCAAGTTGTGCCATACGCTGTGCAACATTGAGTTCTTGTTCGTCACGGCGTAGTCTTGTAATTTCATCTTCTTCTTCGTTTGGATAAAGTGTCAACTTCCAATCATTTACACTCATTTCATTAAGTAGACGAGGGAATAAAACATCTGTGTACACTTTTTGTCCAAACTCAACTGCACGGTTTGTCACAAGAATCTGCATACCATCGTTGTTTAATCCACCGGATTTACCTGCGTCAACCATAAAGACACTTGATACACCATAGAAAGCGGCAATACGATTACGAATTTCATCACGAACGGCGATGTACTGCATTTCTTCAAGTGTGTCCATGAATTTAATCCAGTTCACACCACCACGGCCCGAAGAAGATTCAATACCAACCTTCGGTACATAGTGAGGGTCACGCTCCATTTTTTCATCAACGGATTTCCAAAACGATTTCATCGACTCAAGATTGTCAGTTGTGACCGATACAATACCTTTTGGCATTCTTCTCTTTTGATAAGCAGTATAGATGTAGTTGTCCATCGCTGTGAGTGTCATGGCTTGTCGCCACATGGTGTTGACTGGACTTCGACCGTAAAGTTTTGATGGTTTGTACTTACTTACATGGAGAACTTCACCCGCCACGAAGTATTGTGTTTTACCACTACCAGCCATGTTCACATAGTGTACATCATGAAGGTCAGCACCACACACTTCACATGAATCATCTTCGGCGTGTGTTTTAATTTGGTCACGGTGAATAAGACATGTTTTGTAGCGACCACCACGAACTCCACGCTTATCTGCTACGATACGCATGAAGATAGGGTCACCACGCATAATTTCTTTTACACGGAAGAAAGCCACTTCCTTACTTTTAGGGTCAACAAAATACTCTTTAATCAAAATTAAGAATGCGTCATCAACAATGTTGAGGTCACTCTCAACCTCATTTAGCACATGAACGAAAGATTGTTCCATACTGTTCTCTTGTTTGAGTAGCCATTTTGGATATGTTAGTTCATCAATATCCGGTTTGCGAACTGCACCACCACATTCAGCACACACCTCGACTTCACTTTGATATTCTTCATCACACACAGTACATTTGCGTGCGAATCTTTTTTCCCAATAATACCCACGGCGGAACATTTCTTGTCGAAGTTTAGCCAACACTGTTCGTAGAATTAAAGACTCATTGCTTACTGCATAGAGAGCGGGTATGGTGATACCCTGTGCCATAACAGGCTCTTGAATACCACTTGTCCACAGTGGCATGGTTGGTGTAGGGCTTTCCTTTCGCTTGAATGGACTACCAATAGCCGAAAGAAATCTTGAAATTCTACCCTGTTCTTCTGCCATCATAGCCCCTCCGCAAATCCGCCTACAGTATCAGCATCCAAGCCCCACTTGTTTAGGAGAGTAATGGACTTACTTTTATGGTCTTTCCAATTGTTGAAAGTCACCAACTGATACAATTCATTTTTTCTCATGGAATCTTTTTGGTCAATGTAATCCAAAACAGCCTTTGCCTGTAGCGATTTTAATTTGAGATGAGGAATAATCCCCTTCAATACTTCACGAATATCATCTTTGGAAGAAAAGATAAGCCGATGAACAGGTTTGATAGTATTCTTAGCAAGTTTTTGGTCCGATACAAGTCGGCCACAACCAATCATCTTTTGCAATTCTTCACAATGTGTTTTACCATTATTTCCACTTGCTACAATAGTCACACGAGGGTCGCCTCGCTCGGAAATAAAAATACTACCATCAGCATCTACAAATCCAGCAGTGTACGCCCATGGGTCTTTGATAATCAAACCACTTGGACCTTGTTTAACAAAAGTGCCTCTAACACCTCCCCTGTACACATCAACTTCCTCTCCATACATTTTGAGTAATGAAGACATTTTATTGACGGACATGGACTTGTTTAACACACCATAACCCCTTCGTATAATTTCTCTACTACCTAATGCACCCTCTTTTTCAAGAATGTCCGAAGCGTAGTTGAGTGCTTGAATTTCATGTTTGGTAAGATTGTCCACTTGATGTAATGTGTTTCTCCACATTTTTTGTGCGTCTTTCTTCATATCATTTGCATCGACCCAATTTTGCTGGTCGTCTGTATTCCAATCTAATTTATCATTAAGGTGTTGTAGAACTGTAATCGCTTTGAGATACTGTTGACACGCTTTTTGCAAACTGGTGCTTCTCGACTCTCCGAATTTACGAAGTGCCTTTAGTGAACGGTCACTTAAACCAATATTGCGAATCACATCTTCCATCCCTTCGGACCAAGTGAGTGATTTTATTGTGGTGTCTACTTCCATGGCTTTGACTTTGCGTATGTCTCCAATAATAGAATCATATTCGGATTTGAACATTTTATCGTGCCTACGCATTTTGCGACACATGCGAATAATGGTGTTGGCATCTGTGCCGTATTGTGATTCAAACCAACCGTCACCATTGTCTGCAAAACCTTTCGATATTTGCGGCTTAGAAGGAAGAACTGCTACGCTTTTGAGTGGTACATCTTTTGGTTGAAACTTAGGGTGTTGAGAAAGGCTCTTAATCACCGTGTTAGAAAATTCATCATCGAATGTCAACGGTACATCGTACTCGTCACCAATGAATAAACTCCCCCACATAATGACCACTCAATTGACCTTTGGCTTTAATCTTTTTTCTTTTTGACGCCGACTTTCTTTGGTTTAGCGGTGACCGCAATCACCATGACCATTCCTTTCTTGCCTTTCTTTTCATCTTTCATTGCTTTCACCACTGTAGGTTTGCCACCAACACCCTGCTTTTTTGCACGCTTGCGTTTGGTAGCGGCTCTCTTTTGACCTTCGGACATAGAGCCACTGGTCTTTGGAGTTTTACTTGATACTTTGACAGAAGGGCGACACTTAGGATAACCCTTGGAAGATTTGCTGGCTTTACTACGCCCACACGGAGGGTGCTTACCATCTTTGTCTTTACGAGATACATCCACCCACTTTTCCTTGAACCAACGATTCAAGTTTTTCACAATGAGAACATCATGACAGGTGCATCGGTCAGTCATTCTTTTCTCACCCACGCATCACAAATGTGGTCAGCCATACAATTGAAATCATACCACTTACAATATCCTGTCTTCGGGTCGTCTGTAGCAGAACTATCCCACGCTTTACATGTACCACAGTTCTTCTTGGCCTTCATCTCCTTATCGGTTGCTTCACGATAATTTGGAGCATCACGCTTCGATTTAAGAAAAGCCATGACATAATCAAAGTCAATCATTTCTTCTTCCCCTTTTTCTTACGGAACTTACCACGGCAGTATTGAACGGCCCATCCATTAGCATAGGCTGATGGATAAACATCGAATTTCTTTTTTGCGGCGGCTTTTCCTTCGGGACATAATTTCTTTTCTAAAGAATCCCAAGCATTTCCCATTCCTACACAGTGTCCACATTCACAAGTCATTTTCAAAAACCCCATTCATCAAAAGGAAACATCACGGTATCATCCACCCGTCAGCCGGACTGTCGTTGTGTGAACGGTGTGGTTTTCCACGAATCCACTCATCAAAGCCCGGTAGTACATCATCAAGTAGCACAACACTACCTTTGAACTCTTTAGTGGCCCAGTTAGCAAGAGCGAGCGACATAGCCAAGTCATCGTGAGTACCCACACTTTCCAACTTGCCATTCTTCTGCATACCAAAACGGTTCAGTTCTGTTTCAAGTTTGTGTGTGAACTCACGACTACGCTTATCACCATACGGTGTTTGAATTTGTCCTTGCTCAAATGCCATCAGTAGCGACATGAACAAACTCTCTTTACGAGTGCGAGTGGTCATAAATGTCTTGATTGGTATGTCTTGTCGCATTTCAAGAAGTTCTGCTTGGAACATACGCTGGAAGTTATTTCCTTCAAGTTCAATCAAATCGGGCTGGAAACGATTGTTAAGCATCATAATTTGATTCTTCTGTGCTAAACCACTCATACCACGCTCATGCACGATACCTACAATTTGTTTGACATTCTCATTGGGTAGCATACGCATAACGGTCATTGCGGTAAAGTCAGCGTTTTTATCCGAAGCAATTGCTGTGTCCCACCCGATAAAATGTTGACCAAAGACACCTGCCACTTCACCTTCTGCATCAAATTCGGTATCAGCCCTGTCAAGCAACACAAGGTCTTTGTTGCGTGCTTTTTCCAATACATCGTTGGGAAACATACTCGCAACATCGTGAATAGGTTCACAAAGATACTCACGAGAAAATTGAATTGCTGGCATGGAAAGTCGCCGTTGCTCAAGTGAATCCAAGTCCCATCGTTCGGGCCATAGTGCCTCTCCTTGTGGGTTGATTGCAGGGTATGTTTCAACTTGGAAAGTTTCTGTTTCTTCTAACTGTGAGTATAGGTCATTATAACTGAACGGAGTACCCACCATCATCAATCGCCCTGTGTGGTGAAGAACAGGCAATAGAACACCGTAAAACCAGTCAGCGGCACGCTGTAGTTCAGTACCAGTTGTACCCCATAGAATGTCATCACAAACAACAACATTTGGGTGGAAACCACGAGTACCTCCACCTGTTGACTTTGCCATCATACGGCTACCGTTGTTAAATTCAAAGTAGGTCTTTCGCCAAGGACGACCTTCGGGAATAAGATGCCTAAGACATGGTGTACCTTCGATGTTGTTGCGAATAAAACGCATGTGTTCAAGCGTCTGTTCAAGAGAGTGAGAGAAAATCATTACATGTGTTCCGGGTTGAAAAGCGGCAATCCACAGCGCATACGACATGAAAAACACAGATTTACCATGGTCACGACTTGCTTTCACGCAGTAATAGCGGTGTTCATCCAAACCAGCGTCCCACGATTTGTGGTGGTCGGAGTAATCGAAGCCTAAAATTTCTGTAAAAAAATACTCAAATGACTTGGCCGACATTTTTCGGTCCATGTCGTGAATAAATTCTTCCATGTCACTCAAGGTATCACCTCATGA
>Ga0181414_1000182_pt1 | contig 19071 bp, 17 predicted proteins | sample 37SPOviralmetaG_FD_130139 | JGI IMG/M metagenome (GOLD analysis project Ga0181414, IMG submission 130139) | Marine viral communities from the oligotrophic San Pedro Time Series (SPOT) site, San Pedro Channel, CA, USA - 37 SPOT_SRF_2012-11-28 | ecosystem: Environmental > Aquatic > Marine > Strait... | reverse complement strand
TTACTTTCACCCATATAATATGTTTTTAATTCTATATTTAATACAATATCATAAATATTTTTGCTGTTTTCTAGTATATATTTAAATGTATTTAATATTGTTCCACGTGATAATTTATTTTTAGTATTATAAAATGGATACATATATATTGGTTTTTTTGTTTCATCCATTTCTTCATTTGCAAAATACACATCAAATATCATATATAAATTTATTGGTTGACCATTTTTATCACTTGTAATATATTCACCATCTATTAACCATTCATCATTACATTTTGGAAATGTTTTTCCACTATCTTTTACAACCATTTTTTTATTTATTAAATATCCATGTTTATCATTATCAATATAATATAAATATCTTTCTCCATCTGCTTTTTCTGTTACTAAATAATTACTAAATATATTTCCAACTTTGTTAGAATCTAAACAGTCCCTATTTAATGTTATTAAATCTGGTCCAAAAAATCTTTTGGTTTTACATAATTTACTATACCCTTTTAATACTATATTTTTTTCACTCATTGACATTATATTTTCTGTTTCATATATTATAGTATTTATATTGTATACTATACTATTAAAACTATTGTATAAGTCATCTGTATCTATATCTTTGTATAAATCTTTTAAATTTACAGTTTCATCTAATGGTTCTAATTTATTTTCTGGACTTATCATACCAAATGTTTTACTATCCATATATGTATTGTTTTTTTTGATATGACTATTATCACCATTTCTAAAACTTGTAATATTTGGTATACGATTACACATCATATTCCCTATATATTCAATTTCTACTTCATATTTTTCTGGCATTTGTAATAATCTACTCGTTTTAAAAGTTTTTCCATTTGCCATTTTTACACCAGTTAAATCTATTCTATACAACATATCTTCTGTTATAAAACTAAATCTACGTTTATATCTGTATGTTTTCATTTTGTTTGAATAATTATCCATAAAATCATGTACCTCTGGTGATTCACTATTTTTATATATTTCACTTTTCATATTTAATCTGTAATTATATTCATTATCATCCAATTTATCCTTACGTTGTTTCAACATATATTTAGGTTCACATTCTTCTAATATATCTTTTTTACAATAGTTTTTTATATGATATAAACCATTTATGGTTGCCCTAATATCTTTATCATTTTGTCCAATATCTAAATCTGTAACATTATCTACATATGCTAGGTTTGTTTTACAATATTCTAAACATTTATTGAATATATATTTATTTATAGTTACGATATTATGATTTTTTTCTCTTTCCCTTTTTTTTGGATCTTTAATACTTTCTAATTTATATTCATATGCTTTATTTCCATATACATATTCTAATTCAATATTTTTATCACTTATTACATTTTTCAAAAACTCAATTGTTTTTGTTTTATCTAGTATGTCTTTCATATAATATATATTAATATATATTATAAATGTTTATATAATAATAAAAAAAAATATAGTTAAAGATTATCAAATTAAATTATTCCATAATATACTAATACTGACGATTAATATTATTCTAATATTGACGATTAATATTATTCTAATATTGACGATTAATATTATTCTAATATTGACGATTAATATTATTCTAATACTGACTCAAATTTATACTATCATACAACTCCTTTTTATTCATTCGTTTTCCATTTTTTGTCATATTTACATTCAACTCCTCTGCAATCTTTTTTAACTCATCTATTTTATAATTACTTATCGGTTTCAAATATTTTTTATAAATATGTATATCCTTTATATCCATATCTAACATATTACTTAATCCACTTAAATCTTCCATAAAATCTATTTTAATCATATCACTAGGATTTTCCATATTTCTAAATATTTTATTTTCATAACATATATACACTTCCGGTTTAATCTTTGTATATAATTTATAATATTTATTGTAATCTTTATCATATATGATTAATCCAAAATTGTACAAATCACTTAAATATAATATTGTTGATAGTGTATCATTTTGTTGTAATCCTCTTTGTAATAACTTTTTACTAAATCTTTTATCATATTTGAATTTATCATATACAATTTCTCCATTTTCATCTAATAATGTTGCAAATTCTAATTTACGTTTTTCAACATAATTTTTATCACTTTTATCAATTAAGGATGCATAATCATATGTATGTAATATTAATTCTTCCAAACTTTTACTACTAGTCATACATTCTATCATATCATCATTTTTAATTAATGATGTTTGTGTGTATTTTGTAGTTTTAATATCTTCACAATATGTATCATCATATACGATATCTTTGATAAGTTCCATTTTATATACTTATGTTTATATGTTTAAATCTTTTTTGAATATTTTATAATTTCTAAATCTGTTTTACTTAAATTTTCAAATTTTTTATATACTTTTTTAATTGTATTATTTTTTACATCTAAACTTTTTTTATATTTGTTTAATAAATTACTTCTTTCATTGTCAATTTCTTTAAAATTATTATTTTTAACACTGTTATATAATAAATTTATATTTTTATCATCTAGTTTACTTAAATTTACAAATATACCATTAATATTTTTCGTATATGGTATATTATTCTCAATAATTATCTTATATAAAATACTATTATTAGTTTCTTTTTCTATATATTTTATTTTTTCTTCTGTCATATTTAATAAAAAAATATATTATTTTATTTTTTTATACTTATTTAATCTATGATATTTTTTTAATCTTCGATATTTTTAATCTTCGATATTACCTATAACTTGTATTTTATTTGCATCAAATTTAACTCTTGTTGCTTTAACTACTACTTTTATTTTCATATTATCATCATATTTATCTATATCATCTATAGTTTCCATTGGAATGATTATTAATAATGGACTTTCACCTATACCATTATTTTTTCCATTTTCTATTATATCTTTATATTTTATATATGCTAATATACCTAGTTTATTTTTTTCACTTATATAACATTGTATAATGTCATCAATTGTTGGTTTTATAATTTTAACACTAAATCTTATATTATATTCTATCATACTATTTGAATCATAATTTACTATTTTTCCTAATGTTTTATTTATTATTTTAATACTATTTTGAATAATATAACCACTTTTATAACATTTATTTTCAACTTTATTTTTTAATATACTATATATTTTTGTATTTATATCTTTTGTATTTAATTCATTAAAATTTATTTGTATTTTTTCTGTTAATATTTCATTACTATAATAAGTTGTCATTATTAATATACTAACTTTTTTATTTTAAATATCAAATTAAAATTTATATGTTTGCAACATATATTCATCATAATTGTATTGTATATTATAATCTTTTTCAATTCTTCCAATTAATTCTATTATTATACAAAACTCATCATTTTTAATTTTACTATTTTTTTTATCATTGTCTTTATAATCGTCTAGTATATCACTGTATTTTTCATATAATTGTTCTAAATTTTCTTTAAAATCTTTTAATGTATTTTTTGTTTGATTTGCTGTTGGACACATTATTGATATATATTTACGTTTATTAACATCATATACATTTGTACGATTTATCATATTGATTTTTTTATTTTTTATACTCACATATACATAATTATAATAATTTGGATACACTTTATCTTTAAAATCTATATTAGATTTTGCTCTATCCATTAATATTTTACTTTCTCTATAACCAGTATCATCTTTAATAAAAAATTTAGGAATATCTCTTTCATTAACTTTTAATCCCTTTTTATTATTATATTCAAATAATACAAATCCTATCTTTTCTTTATCAGTATTTGATTTATAATCTGTATCTATTAATATACTTTTAAAATGTTTGTATACTATTTGTTTCATATCAATATCTAATTTATCATCTAACATATGTTCTATTAATATTCTTTTTTCTAAAAATGATAATCTTTCTATAATATAATCATATATTACATCATTGTAACCATTTATATTTTTTATATATTTATACTTTTTCAACATTTTAGTTTTTGTGTCATCCATATACTTTAGTATATCTTCTATATCTATTACAATAACATCTTGATTTTTAATTTTTTTATATGTTAATTTTGTATATTTATTTTCAGTTTGTTCACTATTTCTTTCATATATATTTATATTTTTATCACTTTTATCACTTGGTTGATATATATATTCACCATTTCTATATATTAAATAACCATTATTACCATTATAAATTATAATTCTTTTATAGTTTATCATGTATTTTAATGTCATATACAATAATTCTAAATTTATATCATTTGTTATAGTAGTATTACATATATAATCTATTATATTTTGTATATTACCACTTATATTTTTTTCAAAATATCTTTTAATATATATTTCATAAATATTATACATATTCATTATTTTGTTACCATTTAAACTATTCATATTACTACTTTTTGTAATACTTTTTTTTATTGTATATTTACATCGTTCATCTTTTTTCGATGGTTTAGATTCATTAATATTTTTGAATAAATCACTATCAATACTATTTTCTTGTAATATTTTTTCTACTTTTACTATTTCTTTATTTTTCTTTTCTGCTAATCTATATATATCTAAATCAATACTATTTTTATTTATACTACTATATAAATATACTGTTGTATCATTTTGTTCCTGTAATAAATCTTTATGTGAACAATATCTTATACCTCTACCTATAATTTGTTCTAAACGTTTTAAATGATACCATGGATCAATTACATGTATACTTCTAATATTTTTTAAATCTAATCCTTCACTTGCCACATTACTACCTATTATTATTTTTATTTTCTCACCATTTCTATTTTCATATGATGTACATATTTTTAATAATTCTTTATAATTTCCAGATAAATCATTATCTGATGTTATTGATATATAATTTCCTTTGTATTTATCACTTTTGATATCAAATATATTTTTATTATAATTATTGTATCCATTTTGTTCTAATGCTAACATTATTGGTATTACACCACTTTGTATATATTGTGAATATACAAACACTATTCCTTCACTATTTTCTATAGTTTCTAGTAATTTTTTGATTTTACAAGAATATTTACCTATATTTTTCATATCAAATATTTGTTCTACACCATTTTTATATTTATACATTTTTTTGCTTGAACTATAATCACATATGGTTTTTAAACCATATTTACCATAATATTTTTCTATTTTATTACTATTGTTTGGATATACTATATTACTACATTGTGTTAATATTTTTTCATGTTCTAATTTTAAAACTTCTACTTTAAAACTATCTTTTATCATGTTGTATATTTTTGATTGTATAGGTTCCATATCACATTTATATATTGGTAACTCTCCTATATTTATAATATTTATATTTGGATACAATCTTTCTGGAAACTTATCCTCACTTTCCCCTTTTATAAAACTAATATATCCTTTACAATATCTACTTAATTCTATATCTTTTATTAATATATCATCTTTGAATACATCCTTTATTTTACTATAATCACGTTTATCATTTGCATATAATAATGTTAATAATTCAACTATTTCATTTGCTTTATTATACATAGGTGTTGCTGTAAGTAATATTAATTTTAAGTTTCTTGTATTTTCTATTAATAATTTTAAATATTTAATAGTATCATCTGAACTTTCACTATCATCACCTCTTATATTATGTGCTTCATCTATTATTAATACTCTATTTGAATATTTTTTATCACATATATAATCAAACTTATCTTTGTATTTTTCATAAATAAATTTTATACGATTTGCAAATTCTAAATAACCATAAAATTCATAATATTTTTTTACTAATTTATTTCTATTTTTATCTATATCACCTTCATCATTTATTAAGTTTTTATAAGTATCACTTGTACATTGATCATTCAATTTTTTTGGATCGTATATATTATTATACCATCCTTGTTTTATTTTATCTGGTGATAATATTATTATTCGATTTTCTGGTAATTGATATATATCTCTAAAATTTTCTGCTATTCCTATAGCACTACAAGTTTTACCAGTTCCTGTTCCATGATATATTAATATACTATTATATGGTGTATCATTACATATATAGTTTTTTAAAAATATTTGATATGGTGCCAATTTAAAATCTGCACTATCACAACTATTTTTTTCTTTGATAACTGGTATATCAAACTCAAATCTATCTTTTATATTATCACTAATATTTATATCATTACTATTAGGATATAATGTTTGTTTTTTATTATCCATATAATATATCTATTTTATTATTTTAATACAAAATCATTTTTATATTTTTCTATAAAATCAAATATATAATCTAATGTTTCATATTTTGAAGTATTATATTTTCTTAATAAACTTTTTGCCGTTTCTTTTGTTACTATTTTAACATCTCGTATTTCATTTTTTTGATGAATATTATCCGAATTTACTCGAATATTATCCGTATTTTTACATATACCAATATAATATATATTTCTATATCTTATATCATTTTCTCCTGTGAAATTTTCAATTATTGGCATAATATTTTCTATTAATTCATAATCTGTGCTTTTTATATTTGTTTCTTCTTCAAGTTCTCTCATTGCACATTCATAATTTTTTTCATTTTTATTTTTTTTTCCTTTTGGAAATTCCCATTCACTCATTTCGTAATCAGATGTTTTATTTTTTAAATAATCATTTACTTCTATATCACATTTTAACATCTGGTATAAACTTTTACTACTATTATATTCTTTCATATATTTTGTTTCATTTATATTATCTATTAACCATAAATTTTTCCATAATATATCAAAATCTATATTTTTAATATTTTCTAATTCACTACTATTTATTCTATCTAATAATAATTTTAATTTTTTTGTATCATATATATCATATTTTCCTCTTATTATTTCTATATAACATAAACTATCTTTTCTTTGTATCATTACTATTTTTGGTATAGTTTCAATATCATTTAATAATAATACACCATAACTTGTTATAGGTTCGCTACAATTTCTACTTATATGTCCTTTTTTTCCACAATTATTACAATACATTTTCTTATATAGTTTATATTATTTATCTTAAAGTAAATTTCTAAAATTATTTTATATATTATTTATATATTATGGATCCAGAAGTTTGGGGACCACATGGTTGGTATTTTTTACATAGTATTACATTAGCATATCCTGATAATCCTACTGAAGATGATAAAACATATCATAAAAATTTTTTTGAATCTTTAAAAAATATTTTACCTTGTGAAAAATGTCGTAATCATTATATACAAACTTTAACTACTTATCCTATTGAAAATCATTTAGAAAATAAAGAATCATTATTTAAATGGTTAATTGATGTTCATAATAGAGTTAATATTGATAATGGTAAACGTGAATATAGTTATGATGAAGTTACAAAATTATATGAAAATATGTATAGTAAAAATATAAATGGTTATTACATAAGTAATACTACTTTAATTCTATTGTTTGTTGTACTAGTAGTATTTTTAATCGTTTATTATAAATTTAAATAAACTTAAATTATTTTATATTATTTATTTAGAAAAGATGTATCCATTATTATATCATTTACAGAGTTTTTATGAATATTTTAATAATCGTAATATTGAATTAGAAAAATTAAAAAAAGAAAACAATATTTTAAAATATAAATTAAAAGGTGTGTTAATTGCTAAAAATGAAATATATAAAAAATATCAAAATTTAATTATACAAAAAAAATAAATAATTATTCCTGTTTTTCTGTATCTTTATTATAATGTAAAAATATTGTTATCAATATACTTAATATACCAAATACTAATAATCCTATTAATATATATTTTGTAAAATTATCTTTTTTAATATTTTCTATATCAAATATTTTATCAAAACTATCATCTGAAAAATTTTTTTTTACCATTATAATTTGATAAATATTATTATTAATAATATTAAATAATATGAAAATATATCTAAAATATATGGATCCTCCAGAACCACCTAAACATTTGTGGTTAACTATCGATTATACTAAAATAGATTTTCGAGATATGGATCATGTTAAATTAATTTATTCTAATATTCCTGAAACTTATACTACTTTAAATACTATGTATAAAATATATCAGAAAAATACTAGAGATTATTTAAAAATCTGTAATAGTTATAATGATAAAAATGAACCACCTAAAATTATAAAAAAAATAAAAAAATAATATTATTAAATGCCTTTAAGTTTTAGTATGTCAAGTAATTCTATTGATGATAATACAGAAAAAAATAATAATGATACTGATGATAATCTTTCTGATAATAATGTTTCTGATGATAATGTTTCTGATGATAATGATACTGATGATAATGATACTGATGATAATGATACTGATGATAATGATACAGATATTGATGATATAGATAAAAATCTAGAAAATAATTTATTAAGTAAATTAAACTTTTCTAATATTATCCCATTAAAAGAAAACAATGATTTATTTTATAAATTCAATTTATCTTATACTATATTAATCACTATCAATGATCATTTTAATAAAAAATATAGAAAATTAAATCAAAGTAAAAGTATTCTTGAACTTAAATATAAAAAATATAAATGGTGTAATAATGTTTGGAATATTAGTATTATTGGTGTATCTACTATTTTAACACTAATTGAATCTAGTAAATTAGTTTTTTTAGATATGGGTGAAAGTTATGAAGAAAATAATCTTACACAAAATTTTTTTGTATTATCTCCTATATTTTTAGGTACATCTATTACTGGCATTAGTAGTTTTATTAAATTTAAAAAATATCAAGAACATATGGAAGAAATTTATATATTAATTGATAAATGTATTGGTATGTTAGCAAAAATTAAAAATAAAATGGATGAAATTGATATTTTATTGAAAAATCATAAAGTTTATAAAAAATATGAATTATTTAAAGATTCACATTATGTTGATTTATTTTGTAAAGATGTCAAAAATATACATAGAATTTATGAAAAAGATATTATAAAAGAATTTTTAGTTGTTTATCATGAAACTGAAAGATATATTAATTTCAAAGATTATGATAAACATTTACATACTATTAATAAATCTGCTTATAAAAGACATATTTTATATACTGATAAAGGTGTATTTTATGATGAATATAAAGAAAAATTACATAATGATCCAAATAATAAAAAATATTTAGATATTAAAAATGATAGTTTAAAAAATAAAAAAACAGTTAATACTTCATGTTTTTCTTGTTAATGTCCATTTGTAGAAATATATTGTATACATCTAGGTGTATCTATTCTAAAACACATCATTCTACTACATGCTCCTAATGTACCTTCATTTACCATACAAGTATTACATCCATCATACCATGTTTTACAATCATTTGGTATAGTATCATGTATAATATTTTTTGGTGAACTTATATCAAATCTTATATTCTTTTCTTGCCAAAAATTATCTATATTATAATCTATTGTTTTCCCCTGAACATTTACTATTGCTGTATATTCACTACCTGTCGGTAATGTTAATTGACCTATAACATATTCATTACCATTTATTATATTCGTTTCTGGATCCATTACAAATACTGCACCATTCTCTATGGTTAAACCATTATGTATTGTCCAACTATCAAAATCTATCCCTATTGCTGACAATCTATTGTTTAGATCACCATCTGTTATACCAATTGTTAACCAAGAATCATAATTTGCTTCCCTATTTAAATTTTTTATAAATGGTTCAACTCCTCCAATATTATTATTAATTTCTGATACACTTTGATATGCTGGTGGTAAATATGTTATACTATTATCATTACTATTACCATATAATGCATATATATTTTTAACATTCATATCTGGTTTTACAACCAATGATAATCTATATGTTGTATATCCATCTATTCCACCCATATTACAATTCGTCATTTCTGTCATTTTTGGACATACATATGTATATCCTTCACAACTTGGTTGGGTTAATATACAATCTCCATTTGTTATAGGTGGTGGTAATGCTTCATTACATTGACACATTTGACAACCATTACTATCTATAACATTTCCAAATTCACAATACATCATACACATTACTTCTGGACATACATTTAATGTGTCTTGTGTTTGTGCTGGTGTTGGCATTGGATAAGGTGTTGGTGATGGTGTTGGTGGCATTGGTTTTGGATAAGGTGTTGGTGTTGGTGTTGGTGGCATTGGTTTTGGATAAGGTGTTGGTGATGGTGTTGGTGGCATTGGTTTTGGATAAGGTGTTGGTGTTGGTGTTGGTGGCATTGGTTTTGGATAAGGTGTTGGTGATGGTATAGGATAAGGTGCTGGTGTTGGCACCGAAGGAGTTGGTGGCATTGGATCGATTACTATCATATCACATTCTTTTGGACATGCTATATTTATTCCTTCTCTTTGTTGCATTAAACAATCATTACAATCATTATAATTATCTCTACAAGGTGTTTCCCATTGTCTCACACAACTTTGTGAACTTTCGCACCAATTATATCCAGCACTTATTAAACAATCATTATTATCTCTTTGACCACCTACTGTTTCCATTTGTGAATATAGATTATATATTTGTAAGATATTTAATAACATTTATAATTATGTATATTTTTTATTTTTTTAAATTATTTAAACAAATACTATTATATTTATATAAGTATAAAATATGAATCTAAATACAATTGCTCTAAATAATATTATTATCCTAAACAATCTGGATTTAAAAAAATATCATGTTGATGTTAAAGATAAAGTTTATCTTGAAGTATTAGAAAACAAAGATGATGTAGATAATTTTGAAAATATTGTTGAACTTAAAAATCTTGAGTATAGTATTTATTTTAGTTTTCATCAACTATTACAAATGCCTATGCGTGAACTAATTGAAGATTATACGCGTAAAGATATATTAAATATGATGGATAATGGTATTAATAATATTTATCGTTTATATGGTAAAGAAGTATTCAGTGATGAAAATGTACGTGTTTATAATATAATGGAAGAAATTGATGAAATCATTTTTGAATGTAAAATGAAACTAAAACAAAACTATTGTAAATTTAAGATACTTGATGTGTTTGAATATCTACTAACTGGTTTTAAAGTTTATCATGATACTAGTTATAAGGTATTATCACTTTATAATGGTATTAATAGTAGTGATAGTGATGATAATCTAACAGATGATAATGTTGATGTTGATAATGATGAACCTAAACCTTATCCTTTTAAAGATTTAGAAGAAGATGATAATAATGATGATAATGAAGATGATAATGATGATGATAACGATGATAATGACGATGATAACGATAATGATGATAAAAATAACAGTAATGATGATGAAGTTGTTGAAAATGATGCTAAACGTCAAAAACTAGAATAAATATGGTATGTATCTAAAACTATCATTACTATATTTTGTAAATGTATATTGTGTAGTTGATATATTTCCTATTGTAACATTATCACCATCATTTATTTCTTGACAACCTCGTTCATCTGTACATTTGTCTGAAGATTTAAATATTGGTATTTTTGTTGATAAATTACTATCTAATGATGAATAATAATTCCAACTATTTGAACCTCTGTATGTTTGTCTACCATATAATGGTCTCACATCATTTGGATTTGATGTATTTGTTAATATCCCTATTTGTTGATAACTTGTTGGTTGACCTCTAGTTCTAACGTTTATTGGAACATATCTTCTAGGTTCATATACTACACCAGGTGGTTCTAATCTACGTTCTATTTTTTCTTCATAAAAATTGTTATCATTTATATATACTGGTCTTTCTATTATTTTTTCTACAATTTTTGGTTTTTCTTTATATACTATTCTTTCTCTAGGTTTATTCTTATCTAAATAAACTTTTATACCTAAAAATAATGCAATTATTAATAATCCTATTGATATACATTGTATTAACCAATCATAATTTGTATCATTTTTACGATTTAAATCTATATTATTATTCTGTTTGTTGCCACCCTTTTGTTTTTTCATTTTTTTATTTTTTTTAGGCATTATAATATATATTATATATTATATTATGGATTTTATGAATGAAGGAGAATTAATATTAGCATATACTTATGATGATATCTATTATGATTTAAGAAATTATTTAAGAGATGGAGATCAAAATAAATTTATAGAAACTTTAGATTATTTATTAACTTTTAAAAAATAAAATTTGAAAAATGTAAAATACTTTAAAGTTATATGATTAATACTATTATACAAAATGAAAATTAATGTTATTATGTGTATTGCTAATGATAGTATACTTGGTGTTGATAATGATCTTTATGTAAAAATCAGTGAAGATTTAAAATATTTCAAACGTATCACCAGTGATAATTATTATAAAGATAAACCTAATGTTTTAATTATGGGTTACAATACCTATAAATCTATTGGTAAACCTTTACCTAATCGTTTAAATATTGTTATCAGTCGTAATCATCAAGAAGAGTTAGATGATTTATCAATTACTAATTTTCCATCATTAAATGATGTTTTAGAATATTTAGAACATAAAAATGATGTTGGTAAAATATTTATTATTGGTGGTGCTAGTATTTATCTAGACATTTTTAAAAATTATTTACCATTAATTGATACACTACATCTTACTAAAGTATATACACCACAATTATCAAATACACAATATTTAAAGTCAGTTGATAAAGCAACATTTTGTAATTTACCATTAAATGAATATATCGATACTAAAAAATTAATACATTTACATACTAAAAAATGTACCGGTAATGCTACAATTTATGATTTTGATACAGATATGTATGTCGATAAAACATTAGATTATAGTTTCAATATTTATCAAAGTTGTAATACCATTAATCATGATGAATTACAATATTTAAATTTATTACAACAAATTTTATCTGAAAATAATATTAAACAGACACGTAATGCCGATGTTTACAGCAAATTTGGTACTAGAATGGAATTTGATTTACGTAAAGGTTTTCCTATTTTAACAACTAAACGTGTTCCTTGGAAAACTGTTTTAAGAGAATTACTATGGTTTATTAGTGGTTCAACTGATAATAGAATTTTAAAAGATAAAAAGGTAAATATTTGGAATGCTAATGCCAGTAGAGAATTTTTAGATTCTAGAGGTTTAGATTATTGTGAAGATGATTTAGGACCAGTTTATGGTTTTCAATGGAGACATTTTGGTGCCGAATATGTTGATTATAATACTGATTATACTGGTAAAGGTATTGATCAATTAAGAAATATTATTAATGAAATTATTGATAATCCAACTAGTCGTAGATTAATTTTAAATAGTTGGAATGCTGTTGATATTGATAAAATGGCATTACCACCTTGTCATGTTATGGTTCAATTTAATATTGATAATGGTTTTATTGATTGTCAATTATATCAACGTTCTGGTGATATGTTTTTAGGTGTTCCTTTTAATATCACTTCATATGCTTTCCTATTACATATCGTTGGTCATTTAACAAATTATGTTCCTAGAAAACTTGTTCATATTATTGGTGATGCACATATTTATTCACAACATTTAGATGCCGTTCAAAAACAATTGTTTAGAACACCCAATCCTTTCCCACAATTAACTATTAGTGGTGAATTACATGATATTGATGATATAGATGAAAATGTTTTCCAAATTGTTGGTTATGATTGTTACAGCACTATTCCAGCACCTATGATTGCTTAATTATCTCTTAAATGTTCTACGATTTAATTTATCATTTCTATTTTTTATTAATCCTATTATTTCTCTACGTTCATCATCATTGTTTGTATTTTCATGTAAATGTTCTATAAATAAATTATATCTATTGTATACATTTTCTGGTGCATTCATCATATATCTTTGTAATCTTGGATTATATAAATAATCATTATTTAATATATTTAAAAATCTATTTCTATCATTTCTACCTATGTCTTTTAATATATGCATTAAATCATTTAACATATATTTATTTATTGGTACATCTGGAACATCTACAACAGATTCATCATCACTGCTACTGGTTATAGTATCACTGTATGTGTCTGTATCTGTTTCATCAGATGTTTCACTATCAGTTTCTGATTCATCAGATGTTTCACTATCACTATCTGATATTAATAAATCATCTGGTATACGTTTTTTAAACACGTATTCTTTTTTGTCTTTTTGTTCTGGTCTTATAGGCATACCTGGTCTTTGTCCTGGCATACCTTGTGGTCTTATAGGCATATCTGGTCTTTGTCCTGGCATACCTTGTGGTCTTATAGGCATACCTTGTGGTCTTATAGGCATATCTGGTCTTTGTCCTGGTATACCTTGTTGTGGTCTCATAGGCATATCTTGTTGTGGTCTAATACCTTCACGTTTACCTTCTATATTTGGTCGTTCTAATCCTTGTAAACGTTTACCTTCATCATCTATTTTTCTATTTAATTTATTTATTTCATCTCCTCTATTATTATATCTTTGTAATTCTTGTCTTAATCTATCATCGCCTCTATTATTATTATATCTATTGTCTCTATTATATCTATTGTCTCTACCATATCTGTCTCTACCATATCTATTGTCTCTACCATATCTATTGTCTCTATTGTATCTATTGTCTCTATTGTATCTATCATATCTATTGTTTCTATTGTCTCTACTATATCTATTTCTATATACTGAATTTAAATATTGTAATTCATCATTATAATCATTGATAGATTTATAATATGCTTCTAATTTGTATTTTAATTTATTTATTTCATTTTCTATTTCGTTTAATTTTTCTTTTGATATATTAGTAAATTGTAATTCTTTTTTACTTTTATAAACTGATACAATATTATCTAATTTATTTTTTTCTATTCTTATTTGTATTCTAAAATCATTAATAATATTTTTAATGTCTCTAATATCATTATTTGAAATATTTTTTTTACTTAATTTATTTTCTATAGTTTTTTTTAGATTTTCTATTTTTTTTAAATCTATTGTTTTTAGTAAATTTATTAATTGATCATATGCATTATTTTCTGATTTTGCATTTGGATCAAATGATACTTTTGGACTTTTAAATCGATCAAATAGTCCTTGAAAAACCCCTGGTTTTAATGTATCATCTGATGATGATGCTGATTCTGGTGATAATTGTGGATTTATACCTGTTGATGATTGTGTTGTTTCTGATTCTATTGATGTTTGTGATGATGGTTCTGATCCTATCGATGTTTGTGTTGTTTCTGATTCTATTGATGTTTGTGATGATGGTTCTGATTCTATTGATGTTTGTGTTGTTTCTGTTCCTATTGATGTTTGTGATGATGGTTCTGATCCTATTGATGTTTGTGTTGTTTCTGATTCTATTGATGTTTGTGATGATGGTTCTGATTCTATTGATGTTTGTGTTGTTTCTGATTCTATTGATGTTTGTGATGATGGTTCTGATTCTATTGATGTTTGTGATGATGGTTCTGTTTCTATTGATGTTTGTGATGATGGTTCTGATTCTATTGATGTTTGTGATGATGGTTCTGATTCTATTGATGTTTGTGATGATGGTTCTGTTTCTATTGATGTTTGTGATGATGGTTCTGATTCTATTGATGTTTGTGTTGTTTCTGAACCTGTTGATTCTGATGCACTAGGATAATATCCTGGTTTTCTACCAATTACTAAATCTGTTGATGGTTGTTCAGATTTTGTGATTCCATCTGTATTATTGATTATATATTCTATACCTGTAATAATATCATTTAATGAATATTGATCTTTGCCATCATCATACGTTTGCCAATTTTTTCTTATTAAAAATCTTATAATAGTTTCGACCCATGTATTTTCAAAATTTCTACCATATCTATTATATCTTGAATTATCTATAATATTTTTTAGATTATTTTCAAATGTATTATCATTTATTATTCTTTCTCTTGAAGTACATATATTTTGAAAAAGAATTCTTCCAGTATCATTTAAATATAAATTTAAAAATAAACAACCAATTGAATAAATTATATATTTTTCATCACATATATGATTTCTATACTGATCTATATTATCACGTTTAACATTATATGGATATATACTATAACTACATTTATTACCTATTTTAATTATGCTTCCTAAATCACCTAAATATATTTCTATATCATCATTATCTATACATCTATACAATATATTAGCACATTTGATATCTGTATATAAGTATCCTTTATTTTTCAAACAATTTATTAATTTTGTAGTATTTAATATTATTTTGTATAATGTTTTTATTTCAATATCTAGATTGTTTGGATTGTTTGAATTGTATTGAAAATTTTTTAATGTTCCTTCTACTAATATCATTACATTTGCTTTATTATTGTCTGCACTTAATGGTTGTTCAATATCTACTATTCTTGAAGGTATTATATTACAATCTTCTATTTGCTCTATAGTATTTAATGTTTGCACTATTTCTATTTCTTTATCATTATTATTTTTAAAAAATTTTATAGCAATCATATAATCTTTATATTCGTCGCCTAAAGGTATTGAATAACTAAATACATTTCCATAAGATCCTCCACCTATAGCACCTATAAATTCTAATTGTATATCTTTATAATATATTTCAAATTGTGATATAATTTTTATATCTTTTAATATATTTTTATCAGATTTTATCATATTACTACAATAATTCCCATTTACTTCAATTAAATCACGTGCTTCTACTGATTGTTGTGTTGATGTTTCATTTGTTGGTTGTGTATCTGTTGATGATTGTGTTGATGTTTCATTTGTTGGTTGTATATCTGTTGATGATTGTGTTGATGTTTCATTTGTTGGTTGTATATCTGTTGATGATTGTGTTGTATTATCTGTTATTGATGATGATTGTATTGGTAATATATCTACTTCTGGTGGATTTGGATCTGGTATTAATTCTACTTCAGAAGATGATTGTGTTTCTGTTGACGATGGTTGTTGCAATAAATGTAAACCAACTCCTGCGACACCTTCTGAACCAGTTGATAAACTATATCCTGATTCAGTTGATGCCGATTCAGTTGATGCCGATTCAGTTGATGCCGATTCAGTTGATAATTCATTACAAAAATCACAATGCTTACATCTATCATCTTCACAACCATTTTCCCATTGTTTACATTTACTACATTTCATAAATGATCTTTTAGAAATTGGTTCAATTCCACCCTCTTGTATGTCACTTTGTTGTATGTCACTTTGTTGTATGTCACTTTGTTGTATATCACTATAACTACCACCATACATTTCATTGTAATATTCATGATATGCTGAATTTTTAAAATATCCTCCTAATAATCTATTTTTTGTTTCTGTTTTCATACTACTATATTATTAATTATATTTTATTTATAACATTCTAATCTTTTTTCTATTATTTTCCATATATTATCATTTATTGTATTATCTAATACTTTCACATTTATCATATCATTATCATATCTTTCATATTCTTTATTTATACTTATAATATCTAAATTTTTTGTATAAAAACTTAATTCTATATTATCTATATTTACGATTAGTTTACAAACTAAACTATCATTTTTGATTACATACAAGTTGTCATCATCACTACATATTTTCATATCTTTCATTTTATACATCTTTTCAAAATACATTAAATTATTCATATTTAATACACTTGTATCTATTAATAAACTAATATCTATATTTTGTTCCAATAATGATACATCTATTGGTTTATACATTTTAATAGTTTCTATTAAATTTTTATAAATTATATTTGCCTTTGTATCATATTCTATAACATTTCTATGCATACCATCTATACTCCGATTCATAATATTGCGATGTTCATCAATTTGCATTTTTATTCTTGAAAAATTATTTATACATTCATTTAACTCAAACATACTTTCATTTATTTTGTATAATACATCTCTAACATTTTCGTTTTTTAGTAAATGTCGTTTATCTAAATATCCACTATCTATTAACGATAATAAAAATTCAGTTCCTATCTCTATACCATGACCATTTAATCCACTACTTGATATATATACTAATATACTATTGTTTATGACTTCATAATCAATTAATTTTTTACCAACTATTCCAGATGTTTGTGATACAAATATTCCATATTTACTATTTGTTGTAACCATATCATCTTTAAACTTTTGTATTTCTTTTGTCGGTACATTTGAACTATATGTTTTTATTTCATATAAGATCTTTCCATAATTTTCACTATAAGCAAATATATCACTTTCATGTGCTGTTCCTGTTGTATTTTCTATTTTCCAATCTGGATATTTCTTTTTTAAACTGTTCATTGCTAAACTTTCTCCAAGTTTACCTTTGCGACTTGAATTATTTTTTATATTCAATAAATCACATAACATATTATCAATTTTTTTTATGTTTTCACTGTTCTCAATATTATTTTCTATAATTATTTGTCGTAATGGTTCAATATAACTATTACCTGTCATATTTGTTTGACTCATTTGTATTGATTTTAAACCAATTGTTAATGCTGTATTTAATACTTTATCATCATAATTTATACTTTCTAAATATTCTATATCTTCAATATTTTCTATATTTAAGGTTAATGTTTTCATATCATTATATTTATATAATTGTTTAGTTTTAAATTTATTTATCTACTAATATTATAATGGATAGATTTGATAATAGTGCTAATTTATATGGTGGTTCAAGTATCTCTAGTTTTGATCCTGGTCATTTGCCTAAAGTTAATAGTAAAAGTATTACCGGAGGTATAAGAAATAAAAGTGTAGAAAACAAAATGAAAGACGATAATAATATTCTTATGAATAGCAGTATCAAAAAAGTAATGCAAAAAAATAGAGAATTACATAAAATGGTTACCCAATTAAAATTGGAAAATGATAAGTTAACTAAAGAAAATACTAAATATAAAAAAATAGTTGAAAAATATAAATCTA
>Ga0181414_1000179_pt1 | contig 19181 bp, 31 predicted proteins | sample 37SPOviralmetaG_FD_130139 | JGI IMG/M metagenome (GOLD analysis project Ga0181414, IMG submission 130139) | Marine viral communities from the oligotrophic San Pedro Time Series (SPOT) site, San Pedro Channel, CA, USA - 37 SPOT_SRF_2012-11-28 | ecosystem: Environmental > Aquatic > Marine > Strait... | reverse complement strand
TCTACAATTTCCATTAGCTCTGTGCGTGTGACTACCATCAGTCTATCCTTGTCTCAGTTGGAGGGGTTGCTGGGGTTGCATGGGTTGCATGGGTTGCACAGGTTGATTTTTTAGATCAATCTCTTTCTCTTTCAAGAATGTCTGGGCAATCTTCATACGACGATCAAACTCTTTGTCGTCTTGGTCTCCTGCCTTCAGGTTAGCTGTGACTGCCTTAATCTGGTCAATCTGTAGCTCCTGTGGTGCAAGCTGTGTCTCTACGGCAATCTTTTGCGCTCTAGCGGAAGACTCTTGTGCTTGACCGTTGAGTGCCGCTGTCTGTGACTGCTGGAAGGCCATCTGTGCCTGTGCAACCTGTTGTTGCATCTGTTGCTGTTCTTCCGTAGGCTGTGACGCTTGCTCTGCCTGAGATAGCTTAGCCATTAGTTCTTCACGATTAGACAGGTTCATGTTGTCAATAATTGACTGGATCAGCGTGTTGTACAGTGGAGACTCTGCTGGCATGGTTTGCAGTAGTTGCACAAGCTGTGTGACTTCGTACTCACGAGCAATGATGCCTAGTGTAGACGTAGTGTTAAACTTGTAGTCTTTGACAGGGTAGTTCTCTGGGTCAAACTGCATGTAACGACAAGCAGCCATCTTAACAAAAGGAATCAAGAAGGACTGCTGGAAGTTAATCAGAGTACGCTTGTGACGCTTGATGATTGCACCAAGGGACATACTGATACCAGCAGCCGTAGCGTCACCATTGATACTGCCGGGGATACCAGCGGAGTCAATAGCACCTGTAGACATCTGAACCATCTTCTGTAGTTCCGCTGCCTGTGCAAAGGTAATCTGACTGACTTGACCAAAGTTAAATGGATTGAGCACAGTCTTAGGATCACCATTGGTCAAGATGATCTTACCGGGGCGTACCTCTGGTCTAGAGCCTCTAGGAAGCCGTGTAGCGTCCATAGCCATCATTGGATGGACAGTTAGGGCTAAGGCATCAATACGTGCTCTAAGCTCTGTATCAAGTGCTTTCTGGCTGTTGTAGCCTTTCTCGCACACACCACGGCCCCAGAACCTACCGGGAACCACATCCCAAGGGAAGGCAACTACAGGACGATCCTGCATCATGTAGGGGTTTGCCTCTGCCTTTAGCAGGATGCCTCCATTAGCCACAACCACAATAGCTTCGACGTAATAGCTTGCATCTTCGTCTTTCTCCGGTTCTTCTACTTCAATATCAGCAATGTCCTCATCATCAGCAAGCATTGCTTCCTTTTCACCAATCTCCAAGAGATAGCGAGGTACAAGACCGTAGTACTTAGTTAGGCGTACTTTGTCTTCGTCGTAGCTGGTAAGGTCTTGATCTGGCTCTAGGTCATAATCACTAGCCGCCTGACCTACGTACACGTCCCTATAGACACCTTCTTCCTGTAGCTGTTGTACCTTGTGTCGAGGCACAAACTCGTCCACAGCAACGCCTATGGCGTCCTGTATAGAGGTAGCCACAGGGTCAATTAGGAAGTTCTGAGGTAGTACAGGGCGCAGCTTGACTACTGTGCGGTCTGTGACGTTCACACCTACTGCCTGTAGCTGACCGTCCATGATGGGCTGTGTAGCAGGAGCCATCTCTTTGACTTCCTCCAGCACTACTTCAGCCACACCCATCCCAAATACTGCACTGTTAATGAGACATTCGCCTACTTGCTTGCGAATTTGTGTCTTTTCAAAGTCCTCGTGCAGTTTTTGCCGTAAATACACGACATCTTGCGACTCAGCATCGCCAAGTTCGTCCGTAATATCAAAATACTTGCCTCTACCAAAGGTGGCCTCCTCAATCTCAGCTACACTAGACTCTACAGCCTGCTGTAATGCAGGGGAAATGATACGTGAACGCTCACTTTTGCGCTCCATGTCCTCTGCTGCCCAGATTCCACGCCATAAACGGTAGAATTCTTCAAATCTTTCTGCGTAATTAGACTCATAGTGGTCTCGCCATGAGTCACACTTAGCCATTACCCAGTTTTCTAGGTGTTCGTCACTCGACAGAACGTCGTTGTCGCCATAATCCATACTGTTTACCCTTAACGTGAGCGTTTAGTCTTAGAAGCAATGCGCTTGGGCTGCTTACTGAACTGTTTACCGGCCTTTGTGTCTTTTCTTTTCTTTCTAGTGGTGGCTGCGTACTCTTGCGGAGACAAAGAAGCTATAGCAGAGGACGGTAGATAGCGTTCACCTGTGGCTCTTGGCCCTTGAGTGCTAGGTTTACCTGACTTTGTACGCCACTTTTGCTTAGTCCAGTTTTTTAAGGACTGCTGAGACTTCTTTAGCCCTCCTGAAGATTTACGCTTGGCCCCCTGCGCTCTGGCTCTAGTTCCTGCTCTTATAGCCATTATCTGGCTCTCTTTTGTGCAGTCTTGCTCAGTTCTTTAAAATGGAACAAACGCTGGCTTGTTTTTCCGTGGGACTTATGCGTATGCAAGTGTCCGTTTGGCATTTTGTGAGTGTTTCCTGTCCACTCCTTGCCTTCTCTGGTATAGTGGGGTACACCTCTCATCGGTATCCTCCTCCTTTGGCTTTGTATTGCTTTGCCAGCATCTGGGCTTTTCTCGCTGACCATTGTCCGGGGGAGCCACCTTGCCCACCTGCTTTGATTCGATTAAATAGGTTCTTACGCATGGTGGGCTTTGTGTAGTTTCCAGCCTCATTTACCCTCGACTTAGGTTTACGTTTAGCACCCTGTGATCGTGCTCTAGTTCCTGCCCTTGTTGCCATGTTAATATCCTGTTACAACGTCCAAGACCTCAAGATCGTCTATCTCAAAGTCATAACTGTAGGCTACCTTAGCCAGTTGATCTGTGTACGCAAAGGCATCCACAAGGTCATCATGTGTAAATACATCAGGAAATTGGAACAGTTGATCTAAGAACTTACTGTTCCACTCTCCCCTGCCTAGAGTAATCTGACCGTTTTCAAATCTACCCTGCAAGGCCCACATGATTCTGTCTGTTTTCTTTTTGTTGCCGTGGGTTAGCTCCTCTACAACAAAGAATCTACCACGCTGCTTCATCAAGTCCATCAACGGTGACATCACAGCTTGCTTAGCGATACCACGCTCTATGCCTACACTGATGGGCCTGTAGTCTCGCACAGCCTCAAAGATCTTTCTAGCTGTCTCCGCTAAGTCCCATCTACCGTATATAATGTTCTCTAAGTGCCATCCGTTTTCGTTGACTTTTACAACGGCAATTGCTGACTCGTCTAGTCGAGAGTTTTTAGTTCTTTTCTTACTTACGTCCTCAAAGCCAGCTAAGTCAATGCTGATGTAGTAGTCACCTATCTCCGGTGTCTCACCGAACTTGACCCACTCCTCCTTAAACATCTCTGAGCCTCTGGCCTCAAAGGAGGCCATAAACTCTTGTCTAAAGGCATAGGACGACATGGACTTCTTAGCTAGGTCAATCTCGTCTGGATCTAGTAGCTCATTGTCGTAGCTTGTGAAGTGCCATGACTGATAGGACTCATCGTCCTCTAGCTCTGCGTACTTGTACAGGTCGTAGAAGTGATTACGGCCCATAGGTGTACCGATGAACAGTGCACCACCCTTTTGGTCAGCCAAGGCAGGTCTAAGGATCTGCTCAAATACCTCCGGCTTCATGTCGGCGTACTCGTCCATCACTAGGAAGGCGAGAGACACACCACGCATAGTTTCAGGTCTATCGGCACCTTTGAGGCTAATGGTTGCACCGTTGACCAGTTTAATCTGTAAGTTGTTTATGTGGCTGGAGGCTACAACGGGGTGCGCTAGCTCCAATAGTGTTTGCCACATGATGTCTCTGGCCTGTCCCTGTGTTGGAGCTACATAGAACACGTGGCCTTTGTCTGCCTGTAGAGCATTGACAATCAACATCCATGCTGCTAGTCTGGACTTACCTGTACGTCTACCGGCAGCTACAATCTTAAACCTAGTGTCGTCAGCCCAGACTTGCTTTTGCCAGTCCAGTAGTTGTATGTTAAGGCTAGTCATAGAAATACTTGACTACATACTCATCTAGGTCTTTTTCCTCTGCACACTCGTACTCTACATCTAACTCAGGATCTCCGTCCCAATTTAGATCTTCTTGTTGTGCTAGGGTTTTCTTGTATTCTCTGTTAGTGTTCATTAACTATATGTCCACATTACAGGTGCATCTGGAGTAGCCCTAATGTCTACATGCACAAAGCCTCCGGCTACACCAATCCCAGTAAAGCCTAACTTAATAGCATTCTTTACTATAGTGTACCGTTGTAAACCAGAGGACACAGCTATGTCCGCTGCAATACCTTGTGCATGTGTTCCGGGAGTGTTTTTCCCTAGTTCAATAGGGTGGTCAGGTGATCTATAGCCACTTGTGATTACAAAAGGAAAACCACAGTGCTCTCTAAGCTCATCTAGTGCAAAAATCAATTCTTCTTCAATCTCATTCTCGCCTGTGGCTTGACACACAAATTCGTCCTTGGTAAAGTACTTAAACATCCTGTGTATACTCTCCTTCTATAGGATCATTAGGTGTCACATCGGTCTCTACTGCTCCGCTACCGATACCTGAGATTGTTATGGATACCGCTGATCTACCAGAGGCGCTATCTTTCTCAAAGTAACTCAAGGGTAGCATGCGATCCATCACTAGTTTCCATGCTGCCGCTTGATTCTTGTGTTCATCGTCTAAAGCTGCATCGAAGATAGCATCCATTACTTTACGTGACTTGGGTGAAGCCAACATACGAGCTTTGTACTCATTGATAATCGCTGCATCACCTTTAGGTCTACCTACAGCACCTCTAGATCCTTTAGATTTAGAGACTACATCTGTTTTTCTAGGTCTACCTCTCTTGCGCTTTAGTGGCGCTTTAGGTTCTGTAGATGTTTTATCAATATCCATGTGTGTATTTTACCTTCTAGTCTTTCTAAAGAATACTCTATCATTATAGCATATTTTTCTGTGTTTGTCAAGTCCTTTTATGTGTTAATTTATAGTCCCGCAGTTTTCTTTTGTTATCAAGAGGTTAGGTATGTTAGTAAGCACTAGCTTTACTGAGGTTTTTCTAGTTTTACTTTTGATGTACGGGAGTGCCTACTATAGATTTACTAGAGACGCTACGCCCTCCCCCGTCCCCTCTAGCATACCCCAGCCCACTTGTCAACAAAAGATTTTCCCTAGCACACATCGCTGCTCGTGTCAACACTTGACAACACGAGAAAAACCTGAGTGAACTTTGGGCGCAACCACAGATGGCACGAGATGTCAAGAGAAAAAAGAGTTGACAAAAGTGCAAGAGTGTGAGCCGTTGTGGTAGCCTCTAGCACACAACAGTCACACCGGTACAATTGATTCTACCTATCAAGACTTGGGATTCGATAGTAACAAACGATTGACAGCAGTTACCACAGGACTACAATGGGAACCATCAACAACACAACAGGATAGACACATGACAATAAGAGTAACTAAACGCGAAGGAGACTACGTAAACTTTGCAACAGGCTGTATATCAACAGGTAAATTTTGGCTAGTATCTTTAGCCAACGGCATCAAAGTAACGCTGCCAGTGGACATGAGTAAGCCACAGATAGCAGAATTCATTGCAAACAAGGGTTGGGCTAAACTAGCAAAAGTAGCCTAGTGCATCATGCGAGCCTGTTGACAGCAGCAGGCTCCAGTGATTACACTGAATAAAACAACGACGGAGAATGACAGATGGCAGCATACGGCAGCTTAATGTGGTGGAGAGAGCAGAATAGCGACTATGTGTTACTGGATGACAATGGTGACATATATGCAGAGGTGACTCTGCCCAACACCTACACGCTAGAGGCACGTGAAGAAATCATAAGCACAATGGCGCAAGCTACAGACACCAAGTGGTCAGAGGCCACAGAATACGATTACGCATCATAGGAGAACAAAAGATGAAATTACGACAATATGGATCAAACCAAACTGAACTTAGCCTGATGTGCGGCGCTGTGGTATTCTTCAGCTATGAGACACCAGTAGCGGCACTACTGCCCTCTGGTCGATACATTCGCACAGAGAAGAAATGGTCAGTGACTACCAGCAAGCACATCAACAAGTGGCTAACAGGTGTTACTTCGCCAGTGGAACAAGTGCCACAGGAAGAACTGCACCGACTAGTGGGAGACGTGTAGACATGAGAACAGCAAAACAGAAACGACAGCGCAGGAGACGCAATCAGATTATCGACGGTATACTGTCGGGATCAGCTATGGCAATGCCTGCGCTGCTTATGTGGCTAGGGCTGGTTTATATGTTTATAATTGAATTAAGCAAATAGGAGGTTAGTAGGCATGACAAACGAACAGGAGCACACTAACGACGAACTGGAGGAGCTACCCTTCTGGAAGGCAGCACTTGCGTTCATCGGTGGGTTTATAGTAGGATCAATTATAGGAGCGTAGGACAATGAGCGCAGTAGATGGCATTTGCCTGCACCAGATTACAGGTGCACTAGAGAAGATCAAAAAGAGTATCGAAATGGATTTGCAAGTGGTTGACACCGCTGCCGACTGGTCTATCATGTGGAGACATATGGAAGAAGTCGAACAATTGATCGAAGACATCAACAACGCATAACAGGAGGCGAACACAATGGATTTATTCAACACACTAGGGCATGCCATAGGCAACATCGACGCAGCACGAGAGCGTGCGGATGCAGCAGAGATAGACAGACTGCACGAGGCAGACAACAGTGAACCAGAAAACTATGTGGTCACTGTCGAGCTAATCGTCTCTGCTGTATCTGAGAATGACGCAAAAAGTATTGCGCACGATATACTTGACGTGGCAGTGATGGATAATGCAGAATTGCTAGACACGGACATACTGGAAGCAATAGACGCATGAACATCTTTTACCTTGACACGTGCCCAATACGGGCAGCACAGCAGCAATGCGACAAGCACGTGGTTAAAATGATCCTAGAGAGCGCACAAATGCTCTCTACGGCTCACCACGAGTTCGGTAGTGAGCGTGCAGTGTACAAAAGCACACACAAGAACCACCCCAGCACTGTATGGGCTAGAGAGTGCACCAGCAACTACCGTTGGCTGTACGAGCATATGATAGCTCTAGGCGACGAGTACACCAAACGATATGGTAAGGTACACTTGTCCATAGAAAAGTGCAGAGAGGCGCTCAGAGAGCCGCCAGAGGGTATGCCGTGGAATATAGAGCACACACCACCACCACAGTGCATGCCTGACGAATACAAGAGAGAGGACGCAATCGAAGCCTATCGCTTGTATTACATCAGCAAAGCAGATACAATCGACATGCGCTGGACTAACGCCAGTCTAGAGTTTTTCACAATACAACAGGAGCAGGCAGCATGAGTGATTTCTACAGCTTCGATGAGGACGTAACGGACGAAAACGACACACTAGATCCATTTGATCTAATGATCCGTGATCTGGTGGACTACAAACTGAACGCATGCAGCGTACAGGAATTGCTCGCCATGGCAGCGTCATGGATGACAGAAGATCTGGAGAACAGGACGATAACGGAAGTGCAGCAACTGCACGATGGATTATTCGCAGCACAGGAGCTACACTGATGGACGCAGAATTGGCAGGGTGGACATACATAGCCGACGATGGCAAGAGTTTCTGTGTGGAGAAGTTTACAGAGCAGGGTAGAGGAGCTTTTGACCTCATACTACAGATAAGCGATAGAGTGCGAGAGGCGCAGAGAGAGATTAATCGCTTGCAGAAACAAATAGAGATTGATGACGAGGCTCTACGGCTAGTAAACGGCATCGTATCACAACAGTTAACCAATGAAATGTCAGTAGAGGATTAGGAGAGCACCATGAGATGCAAAGCATGCAACGTATTACTGGAAGACCACGAGTTAAAGCGCAAGGACAGAGTGTCTGGAGAGTTTCTTGACTTGTGCGACGAGTGCTTACACGAGTCTAATGAAGCTATTTTTCAACAGGAGGAGCCAGAATATAAAGCATATGTGCAAACAGAGCTTGCGTTATGAGGGCGCAGGGTGTATAATACTAGTGTATAGACAAAAAACTATACACAATTGTTCAATCGCTACATACAGGAGAACTATAGATGGCGGTAATTGAAGGCAAAGCGATGTTTGTTAACATCAAAGAGACCGAAGTGTACGAAGGCAAGGACACTGGGCGGTATACTGTGACTCTGACTCTCAACGATGAGACCAGCAACGAACTGTCCAGTAAGGGTGTTCGCTTGAAGTCCTACGGCGAGGGTGCCGATGCTATCTTGCAGCGTAAGTTCGCTAGCAAGTATCCGGTGCGTGTCATTGACGCAGAGGGTGAGCCTATCGCAGGTGATGTCCCCTCTGGCTCCACAGTGCGCATATCGTACAAGTACGGGAATGAACACCCAGTGTACGGAGTGCCTGTGTACATGGACGGTATTCGCGTGTTGGAGATGGGAGCCGCAGGCGTTGACTCAGCACTCTAAGTTCATCGGGCATGAGCCGTGCGACAAGTGTGGCTCCTCCGATGCTAAGGCTGTTTACAGTGACGGGGGAAGCTACTGCTTCTCCTGTTATGCTGTAGGCAGACCAACGGACAAACCTATGGCAGAACCTACGCCACTGAGGAGAAAATTGGAAGTAACCGGAGTCATTGCCGATATTCCTGACAGACGTATCAGCCAGAACACGTGCAAAAAGTACGGAGTGACGGTTGAGTATGACTCGCAGGGTAAAATATCGAAGCACATCTATCCCTATCACGCCAGCGATGCCGATGAGATCAAGGGCACCAAAGTACGCCTAGTGAGAAGCAAAGACTTCTTTGTCACTGGTAGCGTCGAGGGTGTCGGCTTGTTCGGTCAGCAGGTGTGCAAGGGCCGTGGTAAGTACCTGACGATCACTGAGGGTGAGCTAGACTGCCTGTCGGTCTCTGAGATGGTTGGTGGCAAGTATGACGTAGTGTCCCTACGTTCTGGTGCCTCCGCAGCCGCTAAGGAGATCAAGGAGCAGCTAGAGTGGCTTGAGGGCTATGAGAATGTCGTGTTGTGCTTTGACAACGACAAGGCCGGACAGCAAGCCGTTGAGGAAGTCAAGGATCTATTTAGCCCTAACAAGCTGAGAATCGTTAAGCTGCCGATGAAGGACGCTAGCGACATGCTACAGGCTAACAAGATCAAAGACTTCACCAGCGCATGGTGGGACGCTAGAGTCTACCAGCCCGATGGCATCATCAGCGGTAGGGACACATGGGAAGCACTCACCAGCAAGATCAAGGTGCAGAGCATCCCGTACCCGTGGCAGGGACTCAATAGCCACACCAAGGGCTTTCGTCCCTACGAACTGGTGACCATCACTAGTGGCTCCGGTATGGGCAAGAGTCAGATGATACGTGAGCTAGAGTACTACCTGCTCAACGCGACGGAGGACAACATAGGCATCCTCGCGCTGGAGGAGGACATTGCTCGTACTGCTCTTGGCATCATGTCAATAGCGGCAGACTGCCCCTTGCACCTAGAGGAAGACCTAGACCCTGAGGCTGCCTTTCCTTTCTGGGAGGAGACTATGGGAACTGGTCGCTACTACCTGTTCGATCACTGGGGCAGCACAAGCGAAGACAATCTGTTGGCTCGCGTGCGCTACATGGCGAAAGCGTTAGACTGCAAGTGGATCGTTTTAGACCACCTGTCCATCGTGGTGTCGGCACAGGAGAATGGAGATGAGCGCAAGGCCATCGACGCCATTATGACCAAGCTGCGGTCACTGGTGCAGGAGCTAGGCGTAGGGCTGTTTCTCGTGTCACACTTGAGGCGCACTCAGGGCCGTGCACACGAGGACGGTGGGCAGATCAGCCTGAGTGAGCTACGAGGTTCACAGTCCATCGCACAGCTATCGGACATGGTGATAGGGCTTGAGAGAGACCAGCAGAACGACAATGAGCAGGTACGCAATACGACTACAGTGCGTGTGCTCAAGAATCGCTACGCTGGCCTCACAGGAGCCTGCTGCTGGCTGAAGTACGATAAGGTCACAGGCAGGATGACAGAAACAGCAAAACCACAGGAGGTGCCAAATGCCCTCTAGCAGTCCCATCTTTTTAGATGCGGAGACCGATGGCCTGAAGCCTACCAAGGTCTGGGTGGTAGTAACCATGCAGGACGGAGAGCTACAGGATCACTACGACGCAGAGTCCCTAGAGTACGCTCTGAGAGGACATGATGACGTGGTAGGACATAATCTACTTGGCTACGACATTCCTGTCCTGAAGCGTCTGTGGGACATTGACATCAACAAAGAACGTGTGAAGGACACCTTGGTCATGTCACGCCTAGCGAATCCACAGCTAGACAAAGGGCACTCTCTGAGAGCGTGGGGTGAGAGACTCCAGTTTCCCAAGGGTGACCATAGTGACTGGTCGCAGCTATCGCCAGAGATGGTGAAGTACTGCCGACGTGACGTAGAGGTTACAGCAGCACTCTACAAGAAGCTGGAGTGGGATCTACGTAACTTCAGTGACCAGTCTGTGGATCTAGAGCATCAGGTGCAGGACATTACACAACAACAAGTGCGCAATGGCTGGCTACTGGACAACAGGAGAGCTACGGAACTAGTCGCTACGCTGCGTGAGAAACTGAACGATCTGGAGGATGCAGTACAGCGGGCCTTCAGACCACTACCGACATTTGTCAAGGAGATACAGCCAAAAGTAAAAAAGGATGGAGCCATCTCTGTCGTAGGTTTGAAGTTCTTGGGAGACTCTTGGGAGACCGTGGGTGGCCCTTTTTCTAGAGTAGACTACCCTGAGTTTAACTTGGGGTCACGGCAGCAGATTGGCAGATACTTACAATACTATGGTTGGAAGCCCTGTAAGTACACTGAGACAGGACAGGCGATGGTTGATGAGAAGGTCTTGGGGGGAATAAAAGACATCCCACAGGCTACACTCATCTCTGAGTACCTGATGGTGCAGAAGCGCATAGCACAGGTGCAGTCTTGGATAGACGCAGTGGACGACGATACAGGCCGTGTGCATGGCAAGGTCAACACCAATGGTGCAGTGACTGGCAGAATGACACACGCTAAGCCTAACCTAGCGCAGGTTCCTGCATCCAGAGCGCCCTACGGTGAAGACTGTAGACGCTGCTGGACAGTACCTGACGGTTATAAACTCGTGGGTTTTGACGCCAGTGGATTAGAGCTACGCATGTTGGCCCACTACATGGACGACGAGGATTATACAAATGAAGTCATTGGAGGTGACATACACACAGCTAACCAGCACCTTGCGGGGCTTGAATCAAGAGATCAAGCAAAAACTTTCATCTACGCCCTTCTCTACGGAGCAGGAGATGCGAAACTTGGTACGGTGGCGGGAGGAGGCGCAGGTGCTGGTAGACTGCTTAGAGAACGATTTATGCGTAATCTCCCAGCATATGCAGATCTTAAATCAAGAGTTGCTCAAGAGGCAGCACAGGGTTGGATCAATGGACTAGACGGTAGGAGACTATGGATACGATCAGAGCATGCAGCACTGAACACACTGTTGCAGAGCGCAGGAGCACTGGTGATGAAACAGGGGTTGATTATCTTGGATAAGTATGCTAAACTATGGGGGATGGACTACAAAATTGTAGGTAACATTCACGACGAGGTACAGTCAGAGGTTAAGGAATCTCAGGCTGAGAAGTTCGGGAGGCTAGCAGTCTCGTGTCTAGAAGCAGCGGGAATACATTTTAACTTGAACTGCAAACTTGCAGGGGAGTATCAAATTGGCACAAGCTGGGCAGAAACGCACTAAGACTGTCTCTACAGTTGTGGACGACATCTACGAGCTTATGACAACCAAAGCCGCCGATGAGTCAGTAGACATTGAGGCTGAGATTGATAAGTTCGGAGAAGCAGTCAAGAGTCTCATGCGTACTGAGTTTTCTCCTGAGACACCACGTGACGGGCGTAAGCTACGCCTGTCTAACATAGGCAGAGATGATAGATACCTATGGCATCACTACAACGACACAGGCGCTGGAGAGGAGATCCAAGGGCACACGTATGTGAAGTTCATGTACGGACACCTGATTGAGGAAATGCTCTTGTTCCTGTGCCGCATGGCAGGACACACGATCACCGATGAGCAGAAGGTCTGTAAGGTAGAGGGTATCACTGGGCACATGGACTGCAAGATTGATGGCATAGTGACGGACGTTAAGTCTGCAAGTCCCTACGGCTTCAAGAAGTTCAAGAATGCTACGTTGGCCTACGATGATCCGTTTGGGTACGTCGATCAGATCAAGGCATACGCACATTCAGAAGGCGAGACCAAGTTCGGCTGGTTGGCTATGGACAAGTCTAATGGTCATCTGGCGTACCTACAGTACGATCTAGAGGACACAGGAGCACCAGTATACAAGGCTATCAAGGGAGACATAGCAGAAAGGATACGCCATGTAAAAAAGCTCGTAGAGGCAGAGGAACTACCCCCAGTATGCGCAGAGCCACTAGCGGACGGAAAAAGTGGAAATATGCGATTACCAGTAAACTGTTCCTACTGTCATTTCAAGCACTCATGCTATCCCGCTCTGCGTACTTTTTTGTACTCGACAGGGCCAAGGTTTCTAACGGAGGTGGTAAATGAGCCTAAAGTCCAAGAGATCACGTAAGCAGAGCATCTATAGGTCTGGGCTAGAGAAGAAATTTGCAGAGCTAGCGCCTAGACGCAGGTATCTGTACGAGCCATATGATGTGCCATACGTGATGCACAGGACATACAAGCCTGACTTTGTAGACAAGAAGACAGGCGATTACATAGAGACCAAGGGGTTTTTCAGGGCAGGAGACACACAGAAGTACACTTCGATACGGGACAGTATAGACCCTATCAAGCTGATATTTGTACTGTCAGATCCTAACAAGAAAGTACGCAAGGGAGCGAAGATAACAATGGGACAATGGTGTGATAAGGAAGGTTTTGAGTTTTACACAGTTGATGAGTACATGAATCATGTCACTAACAATGGATGAGATCAAAGAACGCATACTAGTGCGATACGACGCCGATGATCTTGTGGAGGCTCTAGACATATCCTCCGAAGAACTGTTGGACAGGTTTGAGGATAAATTTATCAACAGGCTGCACAGGTTTGAAGAAGACATAGAGGACGATACGAAAGATGAAGAACAAGAGCATTGATGACGCAACACCAGAAGAATGGAACAGATTGAATAAGAAAAGTAAAAGAGACTTGGCTTGGCTAGATGAGTCTGATGACGCAGCTAATGACCACCCTGTGTACGGTGAAAACATACCTGATAATCGTTTGGGTAAATCATATTCTAATTTAATAAACACTATGGTAGATCACCCACCTCATTATAATAATGGACATATAGAGTGCATAGAAGCTATTGAGGCTATGCTTACGCCCGACGAGTACATTGGATACCTGCGTGGTAATTCACTGAAGTACCTGTGGCGTTTTAGATACAAAAACAAGCCCATAGAAGACCTACGCAAAGCCCGTTGGTACGAAGAACGATTGATTAGTTACATGCTGGAGCACCCTAGTGACAAGTAAGGCAGGTGTACAGGACTACTTAGGTATACAGATTGACTACGACAGGGAGCAAGATCTTAGTGTGTTCTCACTGGAGACACTAAAAGACCGATACTTCTGGGAGGATGAAACTCATGCACAAGAGGCTTTTGCTCGTGCTTCAGTCTTTGCTGCAACGTATCAAGGGCATACTGACTACAATCTTGCACAGCGACTTTACGACTACGCAAGCAAGAGTTGGTTCGGGTTTAGCACTCCTATACTTAGTAACGGGGGAACCACGCGTGGTTTACCTATTAGCTGTTTTCTCAATTATGTTCCTGATTCAAGGCGTGGGCTATCTGATCATTACGATGAGAACATATGGTTGGCAAGTGGCGGTGGAGGCTTGGGTGGATATTGGGGTTCTGTTAGAAGTAATGGTGTTTCAACTTCTAACGGTAGTCAGTCTACTGGTAGCATCCCTTTCATGCACGTAGTTGACAGTCAGATGCTGGCATTCAACCAAGGAGTAACAAGACGAGGATCATATGCGGCTTACATGGACATCAGCCACCCAGAGGTTGAAGAATTTATTGCCATGCGAAAGACTACTGGAGGAGATCTTAATAGAAAGTGTCTTAATCTGCACAACGGTATTACTATTGATGACGACTTTCTCACAGCCGTTAAAAATGATGACCAGTGGCGGCTGATTGACCCTAAGTCAAAGCAGGCCATCAAGACTGTTCCAGCAAGGGACTTGTGGTGGCAGCTAATACACACTAGGGCAGAGACAGGGGAACCCTACATTGTCAACCTAGACCGCTGTAACGAGGCTCTACCGCAGTCCCAGAAGGACATAGGGCTACAGGTACGCCAGAGTAACCTGTGCTCTGAGATCACTCTACCGACAAGTGAGGAGCGTACAGCAGTCTGCTGCTTGTCAAGTGTAAACTTAGAACACTTCGATGACTGGAAGAATGATGAGTTGTTCATCAGTGATCTAATTACAATGCTTGACAATGTGATAGAACACTTTATTGACAACGCCACGGGTGGCCTATCTTTAATTCCCGATATGAAAATGATGGAGTTTATGGACTATGTTAGAGAAGATAAAACAGGCTTTGCAAAGGCCGCTTATTCAGCATATAGAGAACGCGCAATTGGCCTTGGAGCGATGGGGTTTCATAGTTACCTTCAACGCAATGGAATACCTTTCTCTGGTGTATTCGCCGCCTCGTTCAATAACAGAGCGTTTAAGCATGTCAAAGAAAGAGCTACTACCGCTTCTGTCAAACTTGCAGACCAACGTGGTGAAGCACCTGATATGGTTGGTAGTAACTGTCGTAATTCTCACCTTCTTGCTATTGCTCCTAATGCCTCTAGTAGCATTATATGCGGTGGAACGTCTCCTTCTATTGAGCCAACGAGGGCTAACGTATTTACGCACAAGACTCTCACCGGATCGTACAAAGTAAAGAATAAGTATCTGGAGGAACTACTTGAAGACAAAGGAATCAATACAGAACAAACGTGGAAAGATATTGCTGCTGCTGAAGGCTCTGTTAAAGACTTGGAGGAACTCACAGAAGCAGAGAAGGAGGTATTTAAGACAGCGCCTGAACTTGACCAGCGTTGGGTCATCGAACATGCGTACCAAAGACAAAAGTATGTCTGTCAAGCGCAGTCAGTAAACCTGTTCTTTGAGCCACCACCGGCTACAGCGCCACAGGAGATACACGATGAGTATTTGGAATATGTTAATCATGTACATTGGACAGGAGCTAACAAACTCAAATCTATGTATTACCTCCGCACTACAGCGGCTAGAAATACAGAGAATGTCAACATTAAAATCCCAAGGATCAACCTTGAAGAACAGGAGTGCCTAAGTTGTGAAGGTTAAAATTATATTAGCAGTTGCGTTGTTGCTCATGTCTGCCTGTAGTACGACAGGTGACGGTAGCAAGTGGAGAAACATGGGGCCAGATCAAATCAAGTGCCAAAAGCATGAGCTTAAGATGTGTAGCTACTACGGCGCACTTTACATCTGTGATTGTAGGTTGGCATGACGCAGCACCCCGTATACAGAGCGCAGTTTTACATACAGGAACTAAAAAAGTACTCGACTTGGCCTGAGTATCTGTTATACTATAGAGAGCAAGATGACAAGATAATGCAGTTTAGTCACTATTGTATGCAGATGTGGTCTAGCTACATGAACGACAAGATTAAGCAGAAAGAAGCCCCGCTTAGTTACAAGCAGTACTTGAATAAATACAAAGATTTATTGGAGGAGGGCTACAATGATAGACCAGAAGATTAGCGCCCTGAAGCGTATGTACAATGCTCAGATAGACTGGTACAAGGCAGAGGTGCAGAACTATCTGGACAATCCTGTGGCTGTAGGAGAGCATGGTAACTTACTTGAGACTATGGACTCTCTTGTTGCTAAGATAGCTGAAGCAGAGGACAGGCTCATTGTACTGGAGACACATTTTAGTGAGTAATGTAATTAACCTCATGCCTACGGAAGCTACCGCTAACGAGGTACTAGAGGAATGCAAAGGTGACTTTGAGCATGTGTTGGTTATTGGCTGGACTCCACAGGAGCAGCTAACAGCCAAGGCTACAACGTCCATGGACATGAAGGAAATAATCTACCTGATAGAAGTATTTAAACAAGCAATTATTATGGCGGGGCATGAAGTAGAGTGAGCTTACGATCAACTAGAGAATACTACAAACCATTTGACCATCCTTGGATGTTCGACTACTACTCACAACAGAATCAGATGCACTGGTTCCCAGAGGATGTACCTCTGCACAATGATGTCAAAGACTGGCAGACGATGACTGGTGAGGAGAAGAATCTCTTGACTCAGATATTCCGTTTGTTTACACAGTCAGATGTGGATGTCAGCAACGGCTATGTCGATAGGTACATGCGTATCTTTAGGAAGCCTGAGGCACGTATGATGATGGGTGCGTTTAACAATATGGAGTCTATACACCAACATGCATACAGCCTGCTGCTGGACACTGTAGGAATGCCTGAGGTGGAGTATAAGGCGTTTTCAGAGTACGAGGCTATGGCAGACAAGCATGAGTACATAAACGCCGTAAAGCTGCCTGAGAAGGCTGCTACAAGCTCTAAGGTAGGCGATAGGAGAGCTATTGCTAAAGCCCTAGCGATCTACTCAGGCTTTACTGAGGGGCTACAGTTGTTTTCTAGCTTCATCATCCTGCTTAACTTCCCAAGGTTTGGCAAGATGAAGGGCATGGGGCAGATCATTACCTACAGCATACGTGACGAATCTCTGCACGTAGAGGCAATGACTAAGCTATTCCGGGAGTTTATTCAGGAGAACATTGACATATGGACAGAACCCTTCAAGAAAGAGATCTACAAGGCTTGTCGTCAAATGGTTGACCTAGAGGATAGGTTCTTGGATCTTGTGTTTGAGCAGGGGGACATCACTGGTCTAACCAAAGAAGAGATGAAGCAGTACATCAGGTACATTGCTGACCGTAGGCTGCTACAGCTAGGACTGAAGCCTAACTATGGGGTCAAAGATAACCCGTTGAACTGGCTTGACGATGTGCTTGGTGTAGAGCACCAGAACTTCTTTGAGGGCCGTGCGACTACCTACATGAAGGCTGGACTACGTGGTGACGTTGGTAAGGTAAGGTTCGCTAGTGTAGCCTAGCGTTACTCCTCTGCTGCTGCTGGTGCCCCTATGAATGGCTGTGCGCCAGCAGTTAGCATACCCGCCCTTCTAGATACAGTAGCTACATCTCTTGCCTGTGTCTTCGGCTCGTACTCCCTGAGAACTCTGAGATTGTATGTCACAGGGTTTTCTCCCTTCTCCATAGGTATGCCAGACATCTTCTCAAGATTCCTAGCGGCCTGCATTACTTCGGCCCTACGGTCTCCCTCTGGCTTATTCTTTCCACCTTTAGTTATTCTGGAGTTTAGATTGTCTTCCATGGAGTAGCGTTCTGTCGCTGGTGCCTTAAAGTTAGACCGTTGTACAGGTGTCATAGTGACAAGAGAGCTACCGCCTACTGGGTCAAAACCAAACATATCGTGCTGATCTGAGATTATTGAGTACACATCGCCAGTATCTGCATTTATAGCTATAAAGTCATTAACACCACCAAGCTCCTTTGCCTCAGATACATGAGATGTTCCTATGTAAATATGAGGATCGTCTTTGCCGCCTGCTGTAGCGCCGACGCCTCTCTGCTTATAGAAAGCTAACAGGTCTGACTTAGTGGCGTCCTCTACACCTTTCTTTTTCTTCTTCATAAAGTTGGCTAGCCCTTTCTCTCCCATGATATTTTCTTGTGTCAATAGACGGAGAGCTTTCGGGCCTTTCTTTGTGCCGACTCTAGCTTCGTTAGACAGTCTCTGCACACCCTCAGGGTTCTTCACGACAATATCAGTCTTTTCTGGCTTGAAGCCCCATACTGTATACAGGTGATTCATGGCCCTGTTCTGCACTTGTTCAGGGACTTCAAAGTTAATGTTGACTCCTTTATCAAATAACTGAGATCTTACCTGTGTCCTGTCGGTTGCTTTGACTTCTGCTAGGTTGTTTACCTTACCTATTGGCCCTTCAGCGACAAAACGTGCTGGCCCCTGCCCTCTCTGTCTAGATATGTAGTCTGTAGTTATGGCAGAGGCCATGCTTTCATTGCCTTTGGTAGTCCCTGCGCCAATTTCACCCTTACCTTTATCTAGAGGTACACCAGTTTGTCTCTCGTAGGCTATGGCTCTAGGGCTGAAGGTGTCTCTGATTGTACCGGGGAGTGCTTTTGTGGAAGCCCTCGCTGCTGCCGCTACTTTCTGAGGAGTACCAGCACCCCCATAAAAACCCTCTACCATAGTTGGCACTCTAGCTGCCCCAGCATTGATTGCTGTCTGTCCTATTCGGGCAGCAGGTATAACTCCCGATACATCGGCGGCGGCTCCTGCTAATCTAGCGGCTCTTGGGTTCTCCTCAATAGCTTGCGTAACAGCCTGACCGACATTGGTGCCTGCAAGATACTCCATGCCTTGAGACAGTTTTTCTTTGACAACATCGGGAGTTACCCCGCTGACTATATCTCCAATAGGACTTGTGAGTGTAGACAGTGCTGTAGAGCCAGTCAACAATCCTCTGGTTCGTATGTCTCCGGCAGTCTGTACAGGGAAAAGTTCTGCATCCCTCTCCATCTGCGCCTGTGCGGCCTTGACTTTACCAGAGATATAACTGGTGTTGTCCTGCTGCTGCCTACGGGCTGCTTGACGTTTTGCTCTTAGTTGTCTACCTGAAACAAACTCAGCCATTACTCTTGCTCCTCTGCCTCTGGCTCGTCTTCAGGCTCAGTGAATCTAGTATCTTCAATAAAAGCCACGAGCACAGCGCGGTCAGCTTTAAGCTGCTGTATCATTGCTGGGCTTCCTTTGGCTGCTACGATGGCTTTATCTGTAGCCACTAAGACTGTTCCTAAAAACTTCTTAGTCTGTGCTGACAAAGCTGCCTTGCCTAGGCCGTAGATAGCCGCTGCTGATCCTGCAACACCTGCAAGGTAAGGAAAAGCACCGGACGACACTACGTTACCAGCAGCGTATCCTGTTGCAAGC
>Ga0181414_1000178_pt1 | contig 19219 bp, 15 predicted proteins | sample 37SPOviralmetaG_FD_130139 | JGI IMG/M metagenome (GOLD analysis project Ga0181414, IMG submission 130139) | Marine viral communities from the oligotrophic San Pedro Time Series (SPOT) site, San Pedro Channel, CA, USA - 37 SPOT_SRF_2012-11-28 | ecosystem: Environmental > Aquatic > Marine > Strait... | reverse complement strand
ATCTTGTTGATTTATTTGATCCGTGTTGGTTACACTATAATAAGGGTGACTTGCATCACTGTCATTTAAAGCGCCTTCTATAACTATTAAATCAGCTGTAACTTGTACATTTACAGTTGTTAAAGTTCTTTTACCAAAGAAAATACCTGTTTCATCACCTACATATTCAGAAGAATCTAAAAAAAGAACATCAGAATCATAAACAAAAACATCAAAAGTTTTATTTACGACACCATAAAAGAACTCTGTTCTTATAGATATTTCACCATTGTTAGGGTTTATGGACAACTCTTTTATTGGATCTCCATTTGCATTATGCAAAACAGTATTAGTATCTACTGTAACAGTAGTATTTGTTTCTAAATCACTAATAACAGTAGAAGCAGAAGCAATCGAAGGATTTTCAATTCCTGTAGAAAGAAAAATTAAACCTTTTTTATTGTTTTCTACATCAGCGCTTCCGTTTACAGCAGTTACTTGACCAACTACAACATTTTCAGTTTCTTGAGAACTTCTTACAGAACCATCTATATTTATTACAGGTTGTACTATAGGCGCTACGTTTTCAAGTCTTAATGTAAATACTTGATTATTTAAATTAACTACTTGTGTAGATGTTTGTTGATGAGTTACATTAACCTCAAACTCGTAAGCATTAAATTGCTGTCCATCTATAACACTGTGATAAAAATTGTTTTTTGGTTTAATTCTCCATTCGTCATCTACAAGCACTATTTCAAAAGGCATTGACGCTTCATCTGTTATTATAGACTCTTGAGCAATAAGAGCTTGTGTAGCTAAATCATTTATTGGACTTGTAGTTTCTACAAAACTTCTTATAGAATTTATTGAAACTTCAATTATATCTTGACTTGTTATATTATTATCTAATACATCAAGAAAGTTAATAATTCCAGCATATGTACCTTGAAAATTACCTTCGTCCCAATATAAAATATCTTCTGATAAATTAGGTTCTATTTCTATTTTATCAATAATAGAAGGTATAGCTAAAGCTTCATTAAGCTCATGAACTAAACCAGCAGTAGAAGTTTCATAATATATATCTAAAGCACTATCAAAAGGTTTTGTTTCAAAAACAGCTAGATTATCTTGTACACCGTACTTATAAGCATAAACTCTAAAGCTTTCACCGTTTGTTAAATCTTTATATTCATCTGATAAGCTACCGTCACACTCTACTAAAACATCACTTCCTGAAGTTGATACTTTAGTTATTTTTACTAAATCTTTATTAGATCCTTTTAAATACTCGCCAATAGCAAATTCACTAGTATCACCATTTTTTATAAATAAAACTTTATTTGCTTGTTTAAACTCAGTAGCATGACTACTACCAACTGTTATTGTTCTTAGTGTTCCTTGTAGTCCAAGCTCTGTATTTGATCCTATATTACTACCAGTAGATCCTCCAAATGGTATTTGAGCCATTAAAGGATTTTTACTAGTTTCAGATATAAAAGCAAAAACATCATCGTTTTCATTTTTAATACCTTGTTCTTTTGCTGTACCAATATTTATAACGTCTAATATATCATTATTAGTTTGAACAGATAAACCTGCATTTGTAGCGCTTGGCACAACTTTAGGAAATAATTTATCTTTACTAGTACTTAATCCAGTTTCTTGTGTATTAGTAAATTCTATATCTCTAGTTACTTTATTTATATTATCAGCTAATATAGGTATGTATGTTTTTGGATCATCTCTGTCATTATCAAAGTCATAAACATTAGGAGCATATACATTGTTATAATCTTGCTCAGTTTGTTTTACAACAACTCTATAAGAATACCATCCGTGTGGAATTATTTGATATTTGTAAAAATAATAACCTAAAGGTACGCTACCTGAAACAGCGTTATAGCTTAAGCTAGGCTCGCCATCACATTGTAAAATTAAATTACCATTTTCAATAAATATATTTGTTATTTGTATAAAATCAACAGTTTGACCTTTTAAATAATCTCCAATACTAAACTCATTTACTATACTTGCATTTTCTATTACAATTTGTCCAAGCAAAAAATCACCATTAGAGTCGTTAACAACACTGGTTGTTATATTTGTTTGGTATAAAATAATAGAATTATTATCACCAGCACTATAAATTAACGTAGTAGGAGCTGTTATATTTATTACATCTGATTGAAAAGCACTTATAGTAATAGTTTCTTGACTTAAAATTTCACCAGTTGATGAATTTAAATTTATTTTTATAGCTGAAAAATTAGAAGCATCAGCATAACCAGTGCTTATATATACAGCGGTAAAACCAGTTAAAGGTATTGTAAGAGCTTCATCTTCAAACATAAAGCTTTGTGCTTCAAACACTAAACCATTAGAATCTTGTGAATAATAATATAAAGTTTTTTGTAAGCCGCTTCCTCCTTGAGGTCCACCCGCTATTAAAGTATCTGTCCAAAAAACACCTTCAAACAAATCAAAGTCGTAACTATTTGTAGATATAGTATTGTTAATATTAATTAAAGTTCCTTTAGCGTAAGCGTTAGGTATTGTTTTATTAAAAGTTATAGTTAAAGCATCTCCACAATAGTTTTCATTACCTGGCGAAGTATCTTGTATTGATATAAGATTATTTTCAGACCATGTACTACTATTAAATGTATTAGATTTAGCATCTACTGTTACAGAGCCATCACCTATAACTGAAGTTAAAACAGGTGATTGTCTTCCAAACTTATCTGATAAAACAACACCAACTTCATAAGTTCTTTTTTGTTTTATAGAGTGATAAGGATATTCTTTGTGTAAGTAATAATTATTAAAATCTGCATTACCTAGAGAATTTGTTATATCATATTTAGCGTCAACTGACGTGTTAAAGTTTAGTCCTACAACTCCTTTTTCAATAGGTAATTTTCTATCTTGTATAAAATTGCCATATATAATTCTATTGCCTACAATTTCTTGTGCTTTAGCAGAAAGTGGCACATTGTCATAAACTCTAGGTAATTGATCAGCTGGCAGTGTTTTATAAGGTAGAGTTGATTTATATTTATATTGAAATACACCTTCATTTTGTACAAAATCATTGCTATTACTAGGTGTAACTAAATCTAAAGCGTTTTCGTTTTTAATTTCTATAAGCTCAACAGCTTTTATAACATTGCTATTCGACTCTTTATAAAGTATTTCTATACCGTTTATATCTAAATTAGTTTTTAGCTTAGAGCTTGGTAATATTATATTTAAATTAACAGAGTTAACTGAGTTAACCATACCGTCAGAATTACCGTTATCATCTTGAAAATAAGCTTCACCTCTTTTCAATATTTTTTGTATATGATTACCGTTAAAGCTATGTGTTTTTGGTATAAAACAAACTTGAGTAAAAGGCGCTATAGTAGAATATTCACCATCTACAAATCTGTATCTATATGAAAATCTTACAAATTTTTCATCTATTAAATCATCTGGGTAACTAGTGTTTGTTTGTAGTGAAGAAACCGGGTCAGTTGTTGGAGTATTTCCATTTAAAGTTGTTTGATCGTAATCTAATAACAAAGCAGGCATAAAGGGAGCAAACTTTGCAACACTAATTTTATCTTCATTATAATAATAAGGATTATTACTATTAGCATCGTTTTGTATTGCTTTTTCTACGTTTATTTTTCTTGGTTGATTAAAACCGTCAGTAAAAAACAATAAATCTTCTATTAAATTTACACCTGTTATAGTATGTGTTTTACTAAAGTTTAAAAATAAACCAGAAACTAACAACTGTGGTTGAGTAGAACCTACTGCGTACATATATATACCACAAAATAAATTATTATTATCTGCTTTTTGTGCTGTTGTAGGTCCGTCTGCGTCACCTATTAAACCTTCTTTATCAGTATCAAGACAAAAATAATTTGTAACAAAGTAGTAAATTCTATTGTTTTTTTCATCAAAAAAAACGCCTATAGTATCAAGACCTTCAAAACCACTAACAGTTTCACCAATTTTAGAATTACCCAGTAAATTCTGTATAGAACCTATATCTGAAACCTCCGAAGTTGTTATCTGTATGTTTTGAGCACTACGATACTCTCCATTAGGTAAAACTCGATCATCAAGATCTTGATTCATTTTACCCTGAAGAAAAGTTCTTTTATCTTCAGCCATTTATTAGTGTTTAATTCGTTTTGATTTGTTTCTCATTACTTGAGCAAGCTCAGCTGTTTTTAAGTTAGATAACCTAATCTTAGCGTTTCTAAGCGCTGCTCTTCGTTCTTTTTTATATCTTTGTACTATATACTCAGATATATTTCTTTTGACCGCTAGAACGTTATATGCAATATGTTTGTATAAAGCTTCTTCAGCTAGTTTATTTATTTTCATTTCAGCGTCTGTGCCAAGACCGTCTGATACATATTCTAATACAATAATTTTACCTGATAAGTCACTACTAAAGTTAAAACTACCAGTTCTTTCATTTATTGTAAAAAATCCATTTACTTGTGTAGTCTCTGGTGTAGCTCCATATCTTTGACCGTAATCACTTCTAACATAGTCGTTTGTAGTTAAGTATAAACTATCTTCTGTAGATAAATCACCAGAAATTCTTGTTGTATCAAAGTTACTATATCTTTCTTCAGTAACAGAACTTGCTTCAACAGTATTACCATCTGCATCAAAAACATAATTATAATTATTATCTTGAAGCATTGGCTCTGTTGGGTTTGTTGTAAGTCTAGTTGGATATATAATTCTACTTATACCTGAGTTATCTATATAACAAATTTTTACATAATTAATATAGTCTTGTGGCATAGGTATAGATAATGATGGCCCTAGCTCAACTTCTTGAGACTTAACTGTTTTAAGCACATCATAGCTAAACTCTTGTAAACCACGTTTAGCATGAAATATGACATCAGATTTTGCAACGTGTCCTATTAATTTACCATCACCTACATAAGCTATCATAAAATTATCAACAATATCTTTTATCGATGTGTATTGGTAATTTCCAAAAGTATAATCTAGTAAATCAACTCTTATTATAGGATTGTCGTGGCTTTCTAAAAACTGCTGAGCTGTTCCTGTAAAAGTAATTGTAGCTCCAGATATTGTAAAATCAAAAGTTTCTTCATCTGTAGAACCCGCACTTGCGCTATTTAAAAATACTCTAACTTGATTTGTAGTAGGCAGTGAATCAAACGTTAACGTGTAAGAAAGCGTACTACCGTCTCCAACAAAAGTTTGGGATCCATTATAATAATTTTCTTCTGTAACTGTTCCTATTAATCCCATATTATTGTTCTAGTTGTATTGTTGTTTGTTCTTCTTGTTGAGCCGCTTGTATTGTAAGTGGGTCTTTTATTGTAACTCCAAAATGTTTTAATATAGAAACCACAAGATCTGGAAACTCTGAAGAGTGTAGTCTAAAATTAGAACTACTAACCGGATCATAAGTATACACAGGTGTACCAAAACTAGTTGTATCTACAGACGCGTTCCATAGCGGATCTCTAGGTTTACCTATATAGTATACGTCTATTTTAGTTATAGTACTTGGAAATACGTATATTAAATCTGCTGAATAATAATAAACTGGAAAAGTAGTTGATGGTTCTGTTAGTTTTGAAGAAAATAAAAAAGGTATTTTAGATTTATCTATACGTTCTATATCAGTAAAAGTACCATTAACTTTAACACTTAATGTTGCATAAACATTACTTAGCGCTTGCGTTGCTGTACTTCCTGGTATAGGTGTAGAATAACCTGGAGTTTCAAAATAACTATTTGTAGAATCTATTGTAAGAGTTGTTAAATCGCAAAGCGGATCTAACTTGTCCATTATTTTTCTAGGTATATCACCGTAACCTTGAGCACCTCTTCCAGATGTTTGTTTTGCAACAGCTTGATTGTATTCATAAAATGCTCTGTCTAAAAGCTCTATTTGAGCTACAGCAGCAATTTTATTAAAATTATCTGGTGTCATATAACCGCTACCTTTTTTGTTTAATATAGATAAACAGGTTGTATATACTTTATTTACGTCGATTGCCATATTTTTATTTTTATTATAGTAGTATAGCCACCATTATAGATGGCTATACCACTTATAATAGTTACGCTATTTTAGCTTTTTTTCTATTGATTTGAAAACTTCTACACCTTCGTCTGTTTTTAAGAAAGCAGCAAATGCAGAATATGGATTTTCATCAAAAGGCACAGTCATTAATTTCTTACCATTTGAACCCCATGCAAAAGTTCTTTGGTCTTGTGATAACTTAATAATGTTTAAGCCCTCAGCTTTAATAGCTAAGTTTCTTAATTGTACATTATCATCGTTAACTAGTTCTAAAAATAATATAGGATTATTTCTAGCAAACATATACAAATCTCTTTTAAGTTCAGCTGAGCTCATTGACTCTACAGAAGATCCTAATTCAACTCTTAATATAGCTTCTGCTTGATCAACATCTATTGACATAGCAGTATTTAAAGCTTGCATTTCAACTTCTATACTTACTAAATCATCTTTAGCTTCTGCTACTTCGTCTTTTTCTTCATATACATAACCTTTTTTAGGGTGATATAATGAAAGTAATTTTTGCAATGCTTGATTTGTTTTTGGAACTTGCAATACTCCATCTTCAAAAATAATATGATCTAGTATTACATTACCATCTTGTTCGTCTATAAAACAAGATCTTTGATTACTAGCATATCTTATTTCTCTATTGTAACCTTTTTCTTCATCAAACCATAATAATGGTTTTCTAGGTGTAGACTTTGAAGTTAACACGTAGCTTAAAGGTTCGTTTAATCCTTTTAAAAAATAAAATCTATCTTTTATTTCCCAGTCAGGTGTATTTTTTGTTTCAACCTGTTTAGGTTGTTTTTTTGTTTTTGTTTCCATGATATAATATAATTAAATAGTTTGTAAAAATAAAAGCGTAGGGGCCGAAGCCCCTTTGCTTTCATTAATTAATTGACTTATGAGTCGTGTGTAATAGCACAACCAGTAATATCTGCATCAGCAAATACGCTAGCTAAAGCATCGCAAACTACTATAAATCCACTGTTGTCATCAAATGTTGCAGCGTTAATAGCTTTACAAATTGATTCAACAACTTTTTTGTGTTTACCAGAAGTTATTACTAAGCTTACTGTGTCAATTTCAGTTGTTGCACCTGGTCCTGTAACGGCAGATACAAATTTCATACCTACTGAAACAGCATCACCTGCATCAACAGTAAATCCTAAGAAAGAACTTAAAGGATAACAAGCCATATCGCCAGCAGCATCAATAGTATCTCCGTCTGTAAAATATAAAAATTTGTCCATTTTTGTTTAGTTTTTAAAGGTTAATATTATGATTCTTTTAACATCACGAAGTTATTAGCTCCTTGAACTACTAAACATCTTTCAGACAAATAGTGTACTTCCATAAAGTCATCTCCTATATAACTAGCAGATCCTACAGAACCAGTTACCCAAGACTTAAGTCTTCTGTCATCAGTTTCTGAAGCTCTATATCGTACGTGTAAGAAAGGACGAGTCATGTTTTTACCTAATGACTGATCGTAAACAGTTGAAGTTCCAGCAGGAATTAAAATTCCAGATACATCTCCAAAACCACCACGAGCAGCAGCATCGTTTAAGTATTTCCAATCAGACTTGTAGAAATCGTAAGATCCTCTTCTGAAAGCAGAAAAACCTAAGTTTAATGCCATGTCAGCGTCATTGTTAAATACTCCAAAAGAAGCACCACCTTGATAGTTAGCATTTAATCCAGCTACCATATCGTCAAGAGTAAGAGCTAATGAACGATTAATATATAACATATTTTCTTCAATAGCACCTTGCTTGTCAAGATTTTTTAACAATAAGTCAAAATCTCCAAGAGAAGCTAAATCTTCAAATACATTACCTCTACTTTCAACAGCAGCAAATAAACCTTCAGTACCAAAACTATCACTAGCATCTCCGATTTGACCATCAACAGTAGATGCTCCAGGAACACCTTTTACTGATTCAATCATAGAAGTTTCTAAGTAATCTTCAAAACGTAAACGAGTTTCGCCAGCTGATTTTAAATACCAAGAAAATCCTACTTGTCCAGCTTCGTCAGTCGTTTCAACCCAGCCAATTTGAGCAGTATCAGAACCAGAAATTTTAAAGTGATCTTTAATAATAATTGGTCTGTTGTCAAATTTAGTAAACTGTGGCTTAAGCTCACCCGCCATAGAAGCAGTTCCTTTTGCAAATTCAGAACCATAAACAAATACATTGATTTGCTCGTTGTCAGAAAATACTACACCTGTTCCATCACCACCTGATAAATCTGTTTGAGTATAAGGAAGAACTTTAAAGTTGTCATTATTTCCACCTGTTGCAGTTCCACTTGTTGTTGCAACGTAGCACTTAAGAGTTTTAAGTCCAGTAGCAGTATCAGTAATGATAACAGTATTACCTACTCTTAAAGAGTTAGTTAAAGCTGTACCAATAGAGCAAGTTCCAGAAGTTCCAATTAATTGAATACTTCCAGTTCCGTCTACAGCACCAGTACTTTTGTAAGCAATGTGCAAACGGTTTTGCTCAGACCAAACTACTTGATCAGACTGCATAGGCATTTCAGCGCCTACCATTTGTAAAAATCCTCCGATTGTACGATTTCCGTAGCGCTCTACTTCTTGTTCATACAACTCTGGAAGATATTGTTGTGCCCATCCTTGTCCAGCTGTATTAGCTAGATCTAAGTAATTGTTATCGCTAACAGTTGGGCTTGGGGAAGGAGTTAATGAAAAACCTCCACCTAATCCTAAAGATGTGTTAAATCCCATTTTTTTTAAATTTTTAAGTTTTTATTTTTTTCTAATTTTAAATTTTAACCTTGAACTATTCTCACCACCTAACACTTTAACTTTCATACCGCCTGTATCTACAACTGGTTTAATAGTTCTAGCACCCATGTCAATATTTTTTGACTTTATAGCGGTATTTTTTATAGCGTCAGCCTTACCTTGTTCATAAAAATGTTGAACTATTTTGTCAATATTTTTACCAGCATATAAAGCTTTATGATAACCAGCAGCGTTTTTCATCATATTATTTTCATCTAAGAACTCCTTAACGAAATTAGATATGTCACTCTGGTAATCCTTGACAGCAGCGGCATCTTTTACATTATACCTATATTTCTTGTCTCCAACTTTAAAATCAAAACCTTTGAAGTTTTCGTTAAAAACGTTATTGGTACTTTGTTGAAACTGCTTGTACTGCTTCTCTTGGATTTCATTAGTGGTGGTTTGTTTTTGGTTGTATTCGTTATAAAAGTTAATAGCATCTTGCTGGTCTTTAGACAACTTAGAACTCAACTTGACTTCTTTGTAGTATTCGTCTTTCATTCCAGTAAGAAACTTTTTAGCTTTCGCAACTTCTTCTTTCAATGCCAACTTCTTTTTTCTAATATCTCTTTGCTCATCTAGCTCTTCATCATATGAAAAACTGTCTTCAATTAAAAAGTTAATCTCTTCATTATCAAGATGAGATTTAGTTGACTTGTAATATTCTTTTAATAATGTGTTATTGTCTACGCTTGTATAGTCTGCGTTTAATCTTGTATAATCTTCTATACTACCGCCAGTATCTTCCATAAACTTTACCAAACTTTCAATGTTTTCTGGTAATTGTCTTTGTTCTTGTACTGGTTTTGTTTCTTCTACAACAGGTTGTTCTACAGTAGTTTGCTCAACAACAGGTTCTTCTTCTGTTATTTCTTGTATGACCGCTTTTTCAACCTCATCTTCAATGACTGGCTCTTGCGGTTTTTTGTCTTGTGCTTGCACCCGCACTTCTTCTTTAGCATCTGTATCAGCGTTTTTGTTTTGAAACTCTTTTAATTTCCCTAAGTCTAATTTAATAGTGCCATCTTTTTTAACTTCTTTATACGAGGCATCTTCTTTTTTAGGCTCTTCAGTTGTAGTTTCAACTTGATCTACAACTTCATCTTTGATCTCTTCGATCGGTTGTGTTTGTTCTGACATGATAAAATATTATATAATTGTTTGTTTATTTTCAACGCGGCTCAAACTGTTCAAGTCCAAATCCACCTAACGTGTCCATACCTGAGGACTCAAAGTTTTTAGGCGGTGCGTTTGTTTTTCTTTGATTTATAAGCTCACTTTGTTGTGATGCTTGTATTTTAGTTCTTTCGTCTTTACGATCTTCTTTAAACTTATCTTTTTCTTTTACAACAGCTAATTGAGCTTCTTGTAATTGTTTATTTATTTCAAACTCATACTGCATTAGTTCTTTTTTAATTGCAGCTTCTCTTTCTAGTTTAGCTATTTCAAGCTGAGATTTTATTTGTTCTAACTGAGCTTTTGACTCAGTAAGCGCTTGTTGCTTTTGCATATCAGCAGCAGCAGCAGCTTGAGCAGCTTGTGCATTAGCTTGACTTTGCATTTGCATATTAGCTTGTGCTTGCTGTTGATCTAGCTCTTGTTTTTTCTTACGTCTTATTTTAAGTAATTGATTAGCTAGTTTTAAATTTCTAACCTCTCTAATATCAATAGCATCTTCAAGATTTATCTGATTAGATTTTAAAGCTACTTGTATATTGTTTTCAAGCATTGCTTTTTCTTCTTCATCAGGAGCTAATTCTATAAATATACCAAAGTCGTGAAGGTGTAGTTCAGCCATTTCTTTTAAAGTAGAAACATTAAACTTACCTAAAGTTTTTATAAACGACTCTTTAGTTGGTGAATATTCTATTACATCAGACACACGCATTGCAATACACTCTGCCATTGTTAGGGTTATATACAAGCTTGACTGCAATATGTGTCTTGTTGCTGTATTAGAATTAGCAGCAGCAATTTTTTGTATACCTACTAATGCGTCTTTGTCTGGCATGCTACCATCTCTAGCTTCATTTAAACCAGTAACATCACGCATCATTTGTAAGTAATAATTATATGTATTTATTAAAGACGCTATTTTGTTATTACCACCACTTGTATTTATTTCTCTTATAGGTAGTGAACCTCTGTTCATATCACCATCTTGTGTCATTGATCTACCAATAACACTACCTGTTTGGAAATACATATTTAAAGCTTCTTGTGGATTATAGTTTGTTCCATTACCAAGATCAACTTCAGCTAAACCATCAGCGTCTAAATAAACACCATCTGGTACCATGCGTGATAATACTTGTTGTAGCTTTAAATGAGTTATTTGTATCATATCAGCAAAGCTAGTCATACGACTAACTAAACTTTCAATACGACCTTCATACATACGTGGTGCACATATAGCGTAACTCATCTGAGCTTTAGTGGTATCTGCTTTTGGTCGCATCATGTTTTTCTTCAACTCCCATTTTAAAACATCTTTACTACCAATAACTTTTACACCTTCGTATATAACTTCAATAGCTCTATCTACTTTTTCAAAATCTTCCGCTTCAGGTGGATTAAATGTATCGTCTTTTTCTATAGCTTTTTTACCACCAGTAGCTGTATTTTTTATTTTATGAACCTGATTAGCATATGTTTTGTATTCAAAATATAATACTGATACGCTATTTTCTTCTTCAGCTTTTGAATTATGTTTATAAGCTATATTGTTATAACCTTTATAACCACCATATTCTTTTAACTGATCATCTGTTAGCTCAGGAAACTCTTTTTTAAGCTCGTTTAAATATATTTCTTTTACTTCACCTACATAATAAATATCATCAAAATAAGGTGAATCACTATTAGAATAAACTAAATCAGCAGGATCTACATACTCTACTTTAATACCTTCTGCTTTATTAAAAGAACTTTTAGCAGCACCAATACCTAAAACAACTAAATCATTATTTATTCTTTTAGTTATATATTCATATTTATTTTTATCAAAAATACTATTAATAGCTTCTTCTTCTGCTATTTCAACAGCTTGCTTATAATCTAGCTGCATATGAAGCTCTAGCTCTTGACTTGACTCTGGTAATTTAGACTGATCTGTTTGATATATGTCCATACCAAGTTGAGCAGCAACAGCGTCATTAAAAGTCTTAGCTTGCATATCTTCAGCTATTTTAGTAACATAATCAGTACGCTGTTGTATAGAAGCTGGATCTTGTGAGTATGCTTTTATATCGTAAGATCTATCTGCCATACCGTTAACAACTATATCTACAAATTTTGGTATAATAGGTACAGGCTTCCAGTCTAAATTTAAATAAGATAAATCACCGTTGATAGATAACTCATCTTTATATTTTCTAACTGACTGCTCACCTCTAGCATATAGCCTTAAAGAATTAAAAGCTCCTCTAGACGAACCGTATCTACCAGATCCGTTCTTGTCATTATAGTCGTTTTTATTGTTAAACCACTCATGCTCAATAGCTCTACCAACTTTAGCGCCATACTCAGATGTCATTTTTTCTAAATCACTAACCGCTTGGCTGGGAAAAGAACTTTTTATAGCTTTGTTAACCATTTATTTAAATTATTTTTGATCTTGATCCTTTATTGTCATACCTTTTTATACCAAGGTTTATGTTTACAACTTGTCTCTGTTGCGTTGGCGCGTAAAGATTTTTATTACAAGCCATTATAGCAAGTCCAGAACTTATTGAAGCATCAAATTTTGTTCTATTATTTATATCAAACTTAGCCCAGTCTTCTAACGTTCTATTAAAATACATATTACCATAGCCTTGTTCGTTTTGTCCTACATGTTTTTCTATATAAGACTCTATAGCTGCAGCATGAGACTGTTTCATATCTACAGACGAGTTAGGTATACCACCTATTTCTTTTTCAGTTACAGATAACTTATTATAAATCTTATCTGGTCTATTCATTGAGTAACCTCTATAACCTCTTCTTTTAAAATGATATAAAAGTCTAGGTTTATTATTTTCTGCTAATATTGGCATGCCGTAAAATACACAAGCCATAAGTACATCTTCAAAAAATATTTCAGCAGTCTGTGGTCTAGCAACATATTCTAAAAAAAACTGATTAGTAGGTGCTTCTTCCATTGAAAACTTAGTAAGTCCATGTAATGCACCGTTTGAACCTATACCATCTACAGTACCTGATATGTCATAACTATCACAACCAAATGCTCCTATGTGATCATTAGCAGGATATTTAACACCGTTTTTTAAACGCATACGGTTTTGCATTTCAACTATTGGTACCCAAGATATTTTAAATCTTCCATTTTTACTTGGCATAAATTCTACAGTAGTATCTTTAATACCATTTTTCCATTGAAACGAACCTGTTGTTACTAGTGTTGAATTTATTAAATCGTCGTTATAATCTATTTGTTCGTATATTCTAGTTAGATTAAACAAAGACTGTTTAGCTTCGTCTCTAAAAGCATGACTTTCAGTTCTTGGAAACTGTCTGTAAAATTCATTTAAACTGTCTTGATCATTTTTTAAGCCTTCTACTTCGTTTTGCCAATAATCAATTACACCTTGTCTTATTTTATCTCTAGCTGCATCAAGTACCGGTTGGTTTGGAGTCTCGAATACAGGTGCTCCATACATATCAATATATCCCTCGTAGTTCCATTCCATAGGTATGAACAAAGAATATAATCCTGAAGCAGTCTGTCCATTGCGATTTCTTTTTGTAACATCTGAGTCATAGTACAGTTTTTTAAAGTTATCACCACCTTTTTCTAATGAGTTACTTGTTGAACCCATCATGCATTTACCTATAATTTTACTACCTAATCTTAACGTCGTTTTCGTAACCCTCCAGTTGTTGAGGATGTTGTTCGGCTTCTCCCACTTGCCGCTTTCATCGTGGACGAGGAGTTTAAGCTTCTCACCGTCGTACGAGTTGTCGCCTGTGTTTTTCCAATCGATCGTTGTGTCAAGCCCGTCGAGTTCCTGTAACTTCTCGTTTGTCTCAAGTTTTTTGCGGGTAAACTTACTCGCTGGTACTCTGTACGCGAGTTCTGTCTTTGGACGGTCCATTCCGTCCTGAATTGGTTTGAAAAAGAAGGGGTAATTAACCGATATCGGTACCACCTTGTCGGTAAACATCTTCTTGGCATCAGGACCAGACTTTGATAATATCCCAAACCTAGAGTCGCTTGATATTGTTGCCATATTAACGCACTCCCCGGACGCCATAAAGGAAAACCCAGAACGTCTGTTCTTAAGGTAACACATTCCATAGGATCTATAATCGGCCTTACAAGCTTCCCAGAATATGTAAAATAATCTATTTGATTCACGGAAGTCTGGTGCTCCCACGTCGATTTTACTCCACTGCAAGTACATGTAATGAGTACCAGTAACGTAAGTAGGAACGTCTTTGTTATAAAACCAAAAACCTTCCTCCCTGCGGGTAAACTCATTATCGATGTAATCATACCACTGTTCTTTAAATTCTGTAGGATATTGCTCCCAATCAAATACTGATTTTATTCTTTTTAATACTTTAGGGTATTCTGTATATTCCCAAGTATTTGAATTAAATTTTTTAATTTCAACAGGTTTTGGTAAAGCTATTTTAAGGTTTTGTATTTCAATTATTTGATTTATCTCACCTGTTTTAGATATAACAACCATATCATAGTCTTCGTTATATCCATAATCCCACTTCTTATACCTATTGTTTTTATTTAATGTTTTAGGCTTTATGTAGTCTTTTAGTATTTTTACTAGAGTTTGTTCGTAACTCATTTTGATCTACCTTCAGCAAAACCTTTAAAAGTTCTAGTTTCTTTAACTTCTTTAGGTTTATCATTTAACATATCTTCCTCTTCTTGTATTCGAGTAAGTATTTCAAAAGCATCGAATATAGCTAGCTTTTTTGTTGCTGCTGCATTTTTTAAACGATCAGCAGATATATCATCATCTGAATCAACTATAGGTTCCTTAGCAACTTTAATAAGTTCCTCCACAGCCTTTTGCCCAGCTTGGATTATATTCAACTTCGTCTCCTTTGTATTCATATTTAATTGTAATATCTTTGGACTGCATGCGGTATAATCTATTATTATCTATAATAAACTCATACTCACTATTAAGGTTAAAACCTATTAAGTCTCCTTCGTTTATTCCTAACGCTTCTAACGACTTATTACCATATTTTAATATACCAATATGCTTTCTTTCTTTTTCAGCCGTTATAATGTCTTTTTTATTATTAAGTATAGGTTTAATAAAACAGTAGTTTAAAGGAGCTTTCCACTGGTTATTTTGCGTGTATAAAAATATTTGATCAAAATAACAAAAGTACATATCTTCTTTAAAATACGAACTACTATTTTTTTCTCTACCTTTTATATCGTAAAACCTTCTAAAAACATTATGGTGTACTATTACTTTGTCACCAACTTTTATATTTGTTTTACCAACTAAAGGTATTGATTTAACTATACCAACTCTATTAACAAACTTATGATCGTCCATTGTTGTGTTAATAATAAGCTTTTTACCGTTGATTTCTATTTCATTATTATACCTATTGTTCTCAGGTTCTATAATAAAATTGTATAAACTTTGCATTAATACTCTAGATTATATTCTATTGAAACAGCCATATTGGAATTAAATTTTTTCCAAGGTATTATTTCATTGTTTTTTTCTATATATATATTATATGATCCGTCGTTTTGATCATGTAATATGTCACAGATACAATGACCTCCGTAGACTTGTTGACCTACGGAGTAATGCATTGCTTCATTTTTATAATCTGTACCTATACTTATTTTTCTAATTAGCTTCGCCATCTTCTTCAACTTCTTCTTCTACGATTTCTTCGTAAGATCCGTCTTCAAGATTTACAGTTATTTTACCATATTTTTCTTCAAGAGTAGCATTTAACTCTTTTGACTTACTTACTACTTCTGCAAAAGCGTGAAGCAGCTCGTGCTTTTGTGCTTCGACAGCGCCTACATCAGATATTAATCTTAACTTAACAGACTCTTGAGCTTTTAACTGTTCTAGCTCTTTTTCTTCAATTTTTTTACTCATTTTAATTTGATTTAATTATTATTTAATTTACTATATACTAATCACTTATAATAAGGTTTATTTACCTTTAAATAAGCTTGTAGCCTTTTCTGTTGTACGCCCACCGAAATAAGCTAACACAACAGCCATCATTACTTTTTCAAACGTATCGTTCCACGTAACACCTATGTTAAAAGGTATAGTATCAACTGAATCTAATATACCAGCTAAAGAAAATATACATATACACCACACTAAAACTAATGGACGTACATTTTTAGATAGCCACGAGTCAGACATACTATCTGCTTGCCAACGCGTTGTTATAGCTTCTATTTCTTTATTTTGTTGCTCGTATATTAACTGTTGTAATTTAATTTTGTCTTCAGTACTTACATCTGCTTTAGTTATTTCTGCTATAGCTTCTTTAGGTGTTGTAACACCTTGTAAAACTTGCCCAAGCGTTGGGTTAATCATACCTGCTGCTCCTAGCAATAACTTGCCTACGGTAGTATCTTTAAACTTTTTTTTATTACTCATTACCACTTAACTTTATTAGCCCAGTAAGCTGCACTTAGCTTACCTTTTGCTATGTTCTTTCTATGTCTAGCCTTAAAACTTTTACGTCTTGCTTTTTGTTTAGCTGATTCACCTTTTTTAGGTTTACCGGCTGTTGTAACACCTTGCTGACCAAACCTTATAATTTTCTGAATACCACCAGAGCAAGCTTTAACCACGTGTGATTTAGTCTTGTGACTAGGAGTTCTTCTTGGCTTATTACAAGCCATTTTACTTTTATTTAGTTTAGCCATTTTGTATTACAATTTTAAAGCAGCAATACGACTTGCTTGATCTGTAGATAAAGTAGATACGAATAATTCTTGAGCCATTTTTAATCTTAAATGACCTTCGCTTCTGAATAAATCACCAACTTGATCTTCAGTTCTGTCTTTTTCAGCAATAGCTTGAATAGTTTCGCATATTACAATATTATCTACTGATGATGCTACGTCAATGTTTGCTTGTTCCTGTGTGTACTCCATTTTGTTTTTTTTAAAAAAAAATTATTAATTATTATTTGTTTTCTAGTTCTTTTACTTTAGCAGAAAGATCTTGAACTGCTTTTACTAATATTGGTATTAAGTTTGATTCTGTATATAATAGTTTTTCTGGTTCTTTATTATTTATTATAACAGGGTTTTCTCCTTCAAGCTCTAATATTTCTTGAGCAAGAAAACCGTATCTTTTATAACCATCTCCTTTTGTACTGTTTCTATTACTTTCCTCTTTAAATTCATATGATGTAGGTTTTAATTTATCTACAAAATCTAAACCATGAGGAATTGTTTCAAAATTAGTTTTATCTCTTTTATCTGATAAAACTGTTAATGATACTTGACATTTAAAATCAGTAATAGAGCTATTACCTAAAAGTATTTCATTACTGCCAATAGAACCACTACCGGCACCATAGCCTATAACAACAGAGTTACTAGCATTTGTAGCTACGTTTGCGCTTTCACCTATAATAACATTATTACCTCCTCCAACTAAACTAGCAGCAGAACTTTTACCCATTATAACATTATTAGATCCAGTAGTAAGAGCGTCACCGGCGTTAGCACCAAGTATAGTGTTATTATCACCAGTTGTAACAGCAACACCAGCTTGCCTACCTACAGCTGTATTAGTAGCACCACCATTTTGTACTTTAAGTGCTTCATGACCTATAGCTGTATTAAAGCTTTCAGTATCTTCTGCGCTTAAAGCTTCTGCACCTACTACTACTGTTCCAGCTCCTGTGGTTAAAGCGTCACCAGCTTGTGTACCTATAAGCGTGTTAAAATTTCCTGTTGTAACAGCAGCACCAGCTTGCCTACCAACAGCCACATTATAAGAAGCGCCGTCTTGTACTTGTAGAGCGCCTTGACCTATAGCTGTATTAAAATTACCAGTATCTTCTGCACTTAAAGCTAAGTGGCCTAGTATTGTTGATCCAGATCCAGTAGTTAAAGCATCACCTGCAAATGAACCTATCAAAGTATTTTGTGTACCCGTTGTTATACTTAAACCAGCAGTGTGTCCAACAGCAACGTTGTAAGCATCTCCTCCTGCGTTTTGTGCGTTTAAAGTAGCATATCCAATAGCGGTATTTCCACCATGTTCATCTTCTGTACTTAAAGCTGCATAACCAATTGCCACGTTGTTAGATCCAGTAGTTAAAGAATCACCAGCTTTTCCACCTAAAAGTGAGTTTCTAATACCTGTTGTAACGGATAAACCACTTTGCCATCCAACAGCAACGTTGTAAACATCTGCGTGTGAGCTATTGCTTTGACTTGCTAAAGCTTCTCTACCTATCGCCACGCTTCTATCACCTGCTACTTCAGAGCTTAAAGCATTATAGCCTAAAGCTATATTTTGATTACCTGTAGTCAAAGCATCACCTGCTAAACCACCTATTAAAGTATTAGTGTCTCCTGTTGTAACATTTTGACCAGCGCGATAACCAACAGCTACATTATGAGCGTTAGCTCCTGCATTTTGATCTTTTAAAGCCTCAAAACCTATAGCTACATTATAACCATGAGCGTCTTCAGCTTTTAAAGCAGAATATCCTATAGCTACGTTTCTAGATCCAGTAGTTAAAGCTAAACCTGATGCGCCACCAATTAATGTATTAAATAAACCAGTTGTTGTAACTTTACCAGCTTGACTACCAACTGCTACATTATAAGCGTCTTGCCCTGCATTTTGAGACAATAAAGCTTGATAACCAATAGCTGTATTATGACTATGCCCATCTTCTGTACTTAAAGCTTCATAACCTACAACAGTGTTAGCACTACCTACTGTAAGCGCGTCACCTGCTAGACCACCTATTAAAGTGCTTGTTGCACCTGTTGTTACGCTTAAACCAGCATGATAACCAAGTGCAGTATTAAAAGTAGTGCCACTTGCATTTTGATTTTTTAACGCTTGATATCCTACCGCTGTAACACCGCCCGTAGTATCTTCAGTGCTTAAAGCTTCATAACCAATAACAACGTTAGATGACGATGTAGTCAAAGCGTCTCCGGCTAATCCTCCCATTATTGTATTTCCAGCACCTGTTGTAACAGCTAAACCAGCATTATGTCCTATAGCTATATTATAAGCATCAGCACCAGCATCTTGAGCTGTTAATGCGTTTACACCAATTGCAATGTTACGACCATGACTATCTTCGCTAGCTAAATTCTT
>Ga0181414_1000172_pt1 | contig 19351 bp, 17 predicted proteins | sample 37SPOviralmetaG_FD_130139 | JGI IMG/M metagenome (GOLD analysis project Ga0181414, IMG submission 130139) | Marine viral communities from the oligotrophic San Pedro Time Series (SPOT) site, San Pedro Channel, CA, USA - 37 SPOT_SRF_2012-11-28 | ecosystem: Environmental > Aquatic > Marine > Strait... | reverse complement strand
TGATCTACCAACTGGAACGCGATGGTAAGAGTAACGGAACAATAAACCGTCGTCTCGCCGCGCTTTCCAAGATGCTTAAACACGCATACCGCCGGGGTTACATCTCTCGTATGCCCGTCATCGAACGGAAGCGAGAAAGCGAAGGTCGTATGCGTTGGTTAAGCTACGATGAAGAGGTCGTCCTGATCGCCAAGTTCCGCGAGCTACGTCACGATCAAATGGCGGACTTCATCGAGGTCTTGATCGACACAGGACTACGGACAGGTGAACTGTTCAAGTTGTGTGGACGCGATGTGAACGTCGAAGAACGCGTCATCTATTTATGGGACACCAAGAACGGTAAGTCTCGATCTGTACCGCTCACACAACGGGCATTGAACGCGCTTCAACGCAACTACAAGAGCGATTCAGAACTTCCGTTGTTCAACTTTACACGACATGCGTTTCGTCATCAGTGGGACTTGGTCAAAGCATTGATCGGTCTTGACGGCGATAAGGAGTTCGTTCCTCACTCGCTTAGACATACGTGTGCAACACGGCTCGTTGAAAAAGGGATCGACCTACGGGTCATTCAAGAGTTCCTTGGACACCGTGCCATACAAACGACGATCCGTTACGCGAAGGTTGTTCCGAAGTCTCTTCACGCCGCTAGAGACGCGTTGGAACTGAGTGACCAAAGCGTGACCAAAAGGGCATAAACAGCGTGACTTGCGTGACCAACACTGATATGACTAATTTTATTAAGTCTTTGTATTCTTTAGTGAATCTACCTAGCGGGTGTGGCGGAATTGGTAGACGCGCTGGATTCAAAAACGCCATAAATCATATCGATTGCGTTGCGCAAGTCACCAACTTCCTTAAATATATCAATAATTTAGTTGACACTTTATCCTGCGCCGATTTCCTTGGCGATAGGTCACCGTGTCCAACTCGTGACCAAACACCCAATAAAAACGAAACATGGATCAGCTAGAACTTAACCTAGAGATGGTCGAGCAAGGCATCGCTCGTTACCGTTCGAAGGTGCAGTCCGCTCGCGATCGGGGCAAGGAATCCGAAGCACCTTACGGACAGCGTCTTATGCGTACCCAACTGCCGGAACTTATTCGCGAGATAGACAAGCGGGTCGGTTATCACCGTAAGCACCCGCAAGCTGTACAGCATTGGTTGCCGTTGATATGGGACTTGGAAGCGGAAGTCATCGCTTTAATCGCGTTCCAAGCGACGCTTGATAACATCAGCATCAAACGACCTTTGTTATCGGCGTGTATCAACATCGCTAATCGTATCGAAGACGAAGTCCGTTACCGCTACCTACGTGACAACCATCCAAACGTCTTTCACTACGCACAACAGGACGTCGAGAAGTATTCCCATAAATCCTATAGCCGAAAGGTACAGGCGTTTAAACGTCATGACCTCGGCGAAGCAAAGAAGGGAAACATGGAACGATGGAAGACATGGACGCGTAAGGAAAAGGTAGGGATAGGTACGTGGTTGCTCGAAGTGATACGCACAGCAACGCACATGATCCAGTTCAAGGTGATCGGTCAAGGCGGTGGTAAGAAGACCGTCACACACGTCACCGTAACCGACGAGTTGTTCCAATGGATCGCGGACTACAACCAACATCACGAAGTCCTCGCACCGATGTGGCTACCGACTCTCGACGCGCCCAAGGATTGGACATCTATATGGTATGGCGGATACGGCGAGGTCGACGGGCTACCCGCTGAGAAGTTTATCAAGTCGTTCGACATGGATCATCTTCGTTCGCTCGACTTCAACGCGATGAAGCCCGTGGTGGACGCGGTCAATCACATTCAACAGACGAAGTGGACGGTCAACGATCGCGTCTTGGACGTCGCTCAATGGGCGTGGGAGAACAACAAAGAGATCGGTGAGATGTGCCGACGTTCTGACTACGAACTACCACCGCCCATACCCGAAGACAGCGACGCCGATACCAAGCGTGAGAACTCGCGTAAGTGTGGGATCATACACAATCTTAATATGTCTTTACGTTCGCAACGTCTCCACGTCCTGAAGACGCTTTGGACGGGCGATAAGTTCGCAGGTAAACACTTTCATTTCCCACATCAAATCGACTTTCGCGGTCGTATGTATCCGATTCCTTACTTCCTGTCGCCACAAGGCACGGACTTATCGAAGGCTTTGCTGTTGTTCAGCGAGTCAGAAACGATATGGAAGCCGGAGACCGAAGCGCGTTGGTTGGCGATCCACGGAGCGAACTGTTTCGGCAACGATAAGGTGACGCTCGACGAACGTGTGAAGTGGGTACATTCGAGAAAGAAAGAAATCCACGAAGTCTACAGCGATCCAAAGACACACGATTGGTGGACGGAAGCGGACGATCCTTGGCAGTTCCTCGCGTTCTGTTTCGAATGGGGAGACTTATTGGCGCATGGGGGCAGGGGCTTCAAGACGAGGCTTCCCTGTGCGATGGACGCATCTAACAATGGCATTCAACTCTTAAGCCTATTAGGTCGCGACGAGATTGGCGGAGCCGCAACGAACGTCACAAGCACGGACGTACCCGCCGATCTCTACTCTTTTGTAAGTGATCGTGTGAACGATCTGCTTCTGGCGGACGTGAAGAAAGGCAATCATGTGGCGGCGGCGTGGCTGAAGTTTGGCGTCGATCGCAAGGCGACGAAACGTCCCGTGATGGTCAAGCCCTACGGCGGAACACGCTTCAGTTGTAAGGACTACATCGCCGATTGGTACGGTGAGAAGTGTCTCGCTAATAATCTTGATCCGTTTGGAACGGAGTCTTTAGCGGCGCTCAACTACCTGAGCAATCTCGTATGGCGTTCGATGGATCAATGCCTTGAGCGTCCGAACCGCGTGATGAAATGGCTTCAAGATACGGTACGCGTTCTCGGTCACGAACAAACGCCCGTGGTGTGGACGACACCGATGGGTTTCAAAGTCCGTCAACGCTACATCAACGTCGCTCGTAAACGCATCATGACGACGCTTGGCGAGAAAGCCATGTACATCCGTTATAATGAGGAGACCGACGGGCTAGATAAGAAACGCCAAGCCAACGGCATCTCTCCTAACTTCGTCCACAGCCTCGATGCAAGCGTCGCCCAACAGACAGCGGTGTACGCAAAGGAACAAGGCATTCGATCGTTGGCGATGGTTCACGACAGCTTCGCAACACACAGCACAAACGCGGAGAAGCTCGGCGTATTCCTACGCAAGTCAACCGCTGAAATCTTTTCAACCGATCTACTTCTGAAGTTTCAGGATGAGATCAAAACGCAAACCGAGAAGGAACTTCCAGACCTGCCCCCTTACGGGACATTAGACCCGCTTGAGGTGCTGGGTTCGGAATATTTCTTCGCTTAAAACGACGCTTAAAAGGAGCGATTAATGACGAGTAAAATGAAAACGATAACAACACCTAAAGGAACCGCGAGATACTGCTGGCTTACTAGCCCATCTAAAGGCGAATTTGACACGCCTGAGTATGGCACGTACCGAACCGAACTCATACTGAGTGAAGCCGATTGGACGGCGCTTAAGAACGAGGTCAAGCCCGGATACGAGGAAGCGTACAAAGCAGAATGCGTGAAGCAAGGTAAAGGCGAACTCAAGCGAGCGAACTCACCGTTCTGCATCGACGACGAGGGTAACCACTACATCAAGACAAAGCTGAAAGGCGGAGGGAAACGCAAGGACGGTTCCGAATACTTCCTTTCTGTCGGTCGCTATGACGCGAAAGGTAATCCGATTAAAGACGACACCATCATCGGAGGTGGAAGCACGATCAAACTAGGACTGAAGGTTCAGTATTGGTACGTCGCCGCTCACGGTTTTGGGATGCGTCTTGAACCGCAAGCCGTACAAATCATCGAGCTTGCCGAAGTCGGAACGTCCGAGAAGGCGTCGAGCTTTGGCTTTAGCGCTGAGGAATCAGGATACACACACGGGGGCGAAACATTCGAACAGACCCTCGATCAACCAACCAACGATAATATAGATGCCGAGACGAAAGAGGAAGCAAAGCCAAGCGCGGCGGACTTCTAATTTTCGTTCAGGATTCGAAGCAAAGACCGCCAATTTTTTACGGCGGAACGGCGTCGAGTTCGGATACGAAAGTATGAAGATCGAGTTCATGAAAACAGCAACATACACGCCTGACTTCATCCTACCCAATGGAATCATTGTTGAGACCAAAGGGCTATGGACGACCGAAGACCGAACCAAACACTTGTTAATTCGTGAGCAACATCCCGAACTCGATGTCCGCCTTTGCTTTCAGAACGCATCAAACAAAATCCGTAAGGGATCGAAGACGACCTACGCGATGTGGTGCGAGAAGAAAGGAATAAAATATTGTGACAAGACGATACCTAAATCATGGCTGAATACACACAAGTCCACACGGCATGTCCATCCTGCGGTAGTTCCGATGCCCGATCCGAATATGTAAACGGACAGACGCATTGTTTCTCCTGCGGTGAACATACATTCCCTGACACGGACGAAAATAAAACGAAAATGAATATTGAGAACAAAGCGCCCCCGACATTTATCACGGGGCAATACACAGCATTAACGCGCCGTAACCTGACGGAAGCCACATGTAGAAAGTGGGGTTACCAAGTCGCCGAGGTCGACGGAGAACAAGCACAAGTCGCTAACTATCGCAGTCGAGACGGCAAGCTCGTCGGACAGAAGATACGGTACGCCAACAAAGACTTCAAAGTCAGAGGCGAACTCGTCGGACTGTACGGTCAACACTTGTGGAGAGACGGCGGTCGACGCGTCATTGTAACCGAAGGAGAGATCGACGCCCTATCGGTATCACAAGCGTTCGAACATAAGTGGGCAGTCGTATCGATTCCACACGGCGCTCAAAGCGGGAAGAACCACGTCGCTCAAGCGCTTGATTGGTTGGAACGTTTCGATGAAGTCGTGTTCATGTTCGACATGGACGACAGCGGAAGAAAGGGAGCGACCGAGTGCGCCGCTTTACTAACGCCGGGACGCGCCAAGATCGCCGAGCTACCGCTGAAAGACCCGAACGATATGATCGTTGCTAACCGCTCGAAGGAAGTGGTCACAGCGGTATGGGAAGCAAGGGACTATCGACCTGACGGGATCGTTGGATGCGACGAACTATGGGACAAGATCACCGAAGTTAACAACGCCGAGGCTCAACCGTACCCATACGAAATACTGAACAACATGACACACGGACTACGTCGAGGAGAACTCGTTACGATCTGCGCGGGAAGTGGAATTGGGAAGTCATTGTTCTGTCGTGAGGTTGCTTACTCGTTGTTACAGGCGGGAGAGACCGTCGGTTATATCGCGTTGGAAGAGAGTGTCAGGCGGACGGCTCTCGGCATCATGGGACTACACGTCGGTAAACAACTACATCTCGAAAGAGAGATCGAACCAGAAGCGTTAAGACCGACGTTTGAAGAGACGGTAGGGAACGGCAAGTTCTTTACGTACGATCACTTCGGCAGTTGTGACAGCGATAATCTACTGAACAAAATTAGATACCTATGCAAAGGACTAGAATGTAAGTGGATATTCCTTGATCACCTGTCGATCGTAGTCAGCGGCTTTGACGGCGATGACGAACGACGCTTAATCGATAACACCATGACGCGACTAAGATCGCTTGTTGAGGAGACTCAATGCGGGATGGTCTTAGTCAGTCACCTCAAACGACCACCCGGCGGGGGACACGAAGAAGGAGCGGTAACAAGCCTCGCTCACCTACGTGGTTCTCACGCCATCCCTCAACTGTCAGACATGGTCATCGGATTAGAACGTAACCAACAGTCTGAGTCTGACGCCAACCAAACGAGACTAAGAGTTCTGAAGAATCGTTTCTCAGGAGAGAGCGGTTTAGCAGGGACTTTGTACTTCGATAACAAGACAGGAAGATTAAATGAAACTGATGCAACTATGTTTAATAACGATCAAACGATGGATTCGGATCATCCGTTCTAAGCTATGAGTAAACGAAATAAGACACTCTACTTCGACATCGAGACCAACGCACTCGACGACTTCACAACGCTAGACGGGCTTGAGGTTGTCCATTGCTTATCTATCTACGATCCCGTCTTGGAAAAGATGGTGACGTTTAGTGGTGACGGGATACAAGCGGGACTACACGAACTCGATCAAGCCGTGACCATCGTCGGTCATAACGTCTTTGGGTTCGACCTACCCGCGCTTGAACGTCTGTATAAATGGACGCCTAAAGCGCGTGTGTTGGACACGATGGTGACGTCGCGCTGTGTGCATAGCGATCTGTTCGCCCTTGATATGTCGCGTGATAACTTCCCGAAAGAACTATGGGGATCGCACAGCTTGAAGGCGTGGGGTCATCGCATAGGCTCCGTCTTCAAGGACGCTTACGGCGAACAGGACGGCGCGTTCGACGCATACAATGAGGACATGAAGAAATATTGCGAACTGGATGTACTCGTTACCCATGCGGTCGGTGCGTACATGCGAGATCAAGAGCCAAACTCAACGATGCTTAACATCGAACATATGTTTGCACGGATCGTACGCAAGCAGGAGATGACAGGGTTTCGCTTTGACGCGAAGAAAGCGGACGCTCTTGAACAGACGTTGACCACGCGTCGAGCCGAGTTAAAGGACGAGCTTCACAAGACGTTCGAGCCGAAGGTCGAAGAGATGAAGACGCCTAGCGGATACGCTGTTGAGGTCGACGGTAAGGAATACTTCGGCGAGACTAAAGCGGCGCTTAAGAAGATGCTTAAAGAAGAAGGACAGGTACAAGCACTTGCGAATAAGGCGACTAAGTTAGCTAACAAGACTAAGTCCATACCGTTCAATCCCGGCAGTCGCGATCAAATCGCTGAACGCCTACAACAACTCGGATGGAAACCAAAACTGTTCACGCCTGACGGTAAGCCAAAGATCGATGAAGCCGTGTTGAAAGGCATCAAACATCCGTCGGCTGATCTGTTGCTTGAGTATCTCATGGTTACCAAACGTCTCGGTATGTTAGCGGACGGCGATAACGCGTGGATCAAGAGCGTCAGGAACGGTCGCATACACGGCAAGGTAAACACCAACGGCGCCGTCACAGGACGTTGTACACACAGCTATCCTAACGTCGCTCAAGTCCCGGCTGTACGCGCTCCCTACGGTAAAGAATGTCGAGAGCTATTCACAGCGGGTGAAGGTTATAAGCTAGTAGGGTGCGATGCCAGCGGTCTTGAACTGCGTATGCTTGCGCACTACCTCGGCATCTACGACGGCGGACAGTACGCCAAGGAACTACTGACAGGCGACATCCATACGATGAATCAAAAGGCGGCAGGTCTGGAGACACGTGACCAAGCCAAGACGTTTATCTACGCATTCTTATACGGTGCAGGTGACGCTAAGATCGGAGAGATCGTTGGCGGTAGTAGTCGCGAAGGGAAGAACTTGAAGGCGCGGTTTCTAGCGGCGCTTCCTGCGCTTAACAAACTACGAGTAGCCGTTGAAGAACGCGTTAGACGTGGTGGTTTCCTACGCGGTTTAGACGGACGTGTCCTACCGATACGCTCTGAACATTCCGCATTGAACACATTGCTACAAAGCGCCGGAGCCGTCGTGATGAAGCAAGCGTTGATCCTGCTTTACTACAAGCTTACCAATCTCGGTTGGCAACACGGTAGGGAATACGCGTTTGTAGCGAACATCCATGACGAGTTCCAAGCGGAGGTCGCACCTAAATACGCAGAGGTCTACGGACAACTCGCCGTTGAAGCGATCAGAGCGGCGGGTGTAAACCTGAAGATGCGATGCCCGTTAGATGGCGAGTTTAAGGTCGGGGATAATTGGGCCGAAACACACTAACACGTCGTGCCTACCTCCGAGTCACAACGCGTCGGCACGATCGCCGAGATCGCGTTCATGCGTCAATGCCTAGAACGTAACTTCGAACCGCATCCCACAACGACACCCATGCCGTGGGACTATCTTGTGACGTCGCCTTCGGGAACGCACAGAGTCCAAGTCAAAGCGACTTCCAAGCTCCGCAATCTCAGCGGTTATAAAGTCGTCACGTCTAAAGGCACGGTACATAAGACATCACTGAGTGACGATATAGACGTCGTTGCTTGTTACGTCTTACCCGTCGATGTGTGGTGGATCATACCGCGTGAGGGCATCGGTAAAAGCAAGACAGTCAACCTATCTCCTTCAACATCAAGCACTTCCAAATACAAAAAGTATCAAGAAAACTGGAGCATATTCTATAAATAAAATGAAAACGACATTACTCATAGATGGCGACGTGATCGCCTACCAATCATCATTCGTTGCGCAAGCAAACGTCCAATGGAAAGACGAGCTATGGACGGTACATACCGATCTCGCTCTCGCTAAGAACTGGGCTATCGAACGTTTCGACATGTTCAAAGAGAAGACAGGAGCCGACGATTTTATCATCGCCCTATCGGACAAGAACAACTACCGTCGTAAACTCAATCCACAATACAAAGCCAATCGACGATCCAAGTTCGCACCGATCGGTCTTAGTCCTATGCGGGAATGGATGGCAGAAGAATACGGTATCGTTCAATACCCAAACCTTGAAGCCGACGATGTACTCGCGATCATGGCGACGGACTTAACGCCCGATGAAAAGCGTATCATCGTGTCAATCGATAAAGACTTTAAGTCCGTGCCGTGTACCTTCTACGACTTTAACCGCGATGAGATACACGATGTATCGGTCGAAGACGCTAGTCGTTATCACCTTATGCAAACAATGGCGGGTGATCCTGTCGATGGATACAAAGGCATTCCCGGTGTAGGCGGCGTTAAAGCTAATCGCTTACTCGACAATGAAGGCGCGACTTGGGCGACGGTTATGAAGGCGTATAAAGCCGCAGGTCTGACCGAAGAAGAAGCGCTTATGAACGCGTGGATGGCGTACCTTATTCAATACAAAGAATACGATCCTGTGAAACAACAGCTTAAATATCTATGGATGCCTAGCGAATATTCCAACGAAGATAAGCAAAGATTCAGTCACATAATCCAACAAGTAACAGGCGCATTAAATGAAGATTTGTCTCGACCTAATCCATTTGATCCATTAGAGGCGGTATAAAGTGAACGACCCTATTGAAAGAAAATTACCCGATTTAAGCAAGGATTTAATCGACGCTTTAAGCGATCGGTTCCCTTGCCGTTGTGCTGATCCTAACGACAGCGAACGGGAAATATGGATTAAAGTCGGTCAAAGAAAAGTCGTCGAATTTCTACAAGATGTTTACGACGAACAACATACAACACTTATTTCAACGAAAGAATAATCATGTGCCTCGGCAGTTCATCGCCTCCTCCTCCGCCTCCAGCGCCACCTCCTCCGCCTCCTCCAATGGCGACAGCGGCTGTTGTTAAACCCGCAAGTAAACGTCGGGGGACAACGACTAAGAAACGCAGAGGAACCGCACAGCTTACGCGTCCAAGTATGGGCGGTAGCTATAAAGGAAGCGGTGTCAATTTACCTAAGTAACTCATAAAGAAAGAATAATAATGTTAAAATCACTCCAGAAGATCACTCTCCTCGACGGCGTAAGCGCCACGGGAGCGGGCTCGTCCTTCAGCGTTGAACGTTCGAAAGGCTGGACATTCGCCATTGCATCATCGTCAGTAACGACGGGTGCGACTGTGGATGTTGAAGCGTATATCGGCGGCGGTTGGAGAGTCGTTCACAGCGAAGCAGTAACCGCCGATGGAAACGTCGTTGTACGCGATGACCACGGTCACTACGAAAAGATACGTGGTAATGTATCCGCTAGAACCGACGGTACTTATTCCGTGTTCATCACGGGTACAACTGACTCGCTGTAATGTCTATATCGTTTCCCTCGGCGCTCTCAAAGCCTAGCGGGATAACCGCGTCACCGTCGGGAACTAAACGTCCGGCGTTTGGTACGCTTTATGGATTTGATTCAAGCGGCGGTGATAGCGGCGGCGGGGCCGCGTTTACGAACGGGCATTCAGTTAGCTTCGATGGCACTAATGATTATTTAGACACAGGTACTAATTTTCAGTCTACCTTCCGCAGTGATTTTACTATTTCCACTTGGTTTAAGGACGAAGCGGCATCGGGTACTAGAGCTTACTTTGGACTTAGAAGTAATACATCCCCTAGAAATGATGTGCTTTGCTACACAAATGGCAGTTCAATTTATGTGTGGATGAGATACAACGATACAAGATCACTTACTAATTTCTCACACACACGCGATTCTGATTGGCATCACCTTGTTTATAGAGTTAATCAAAACGGAAGTGATATTGAGCTACGAGCATACCTTGACGGAGTTTACAAAATATTTACCTCACAAACTAACTCAATGTCGTCTTGGACAAACACAGGTACTTTCGCTATAAGTGCAAGAAACTATGATACTAGCTCGCCTGATATATATTTTGAAGGCAAGCAAGATGAGTTTGCAATTTTCGGATCAGCATTATCGGATGGAGGAGTTTCTACAGGGCAGACAGCAAGCGGAGACATTGCAACACTTTATAACAGCGGAGTGCCTGCTGACATATCATCGTTCAATCCTGTTGCTCACTATCGTATGGGAGACAATGACGGGGGAACGGGTACTACTATCACAGACCAAGGCGTTGACTCTAACGGCAATCCTAGCGGTAACGACGGTACTCTTACTAACGGCCCTACTTTTTCAACTGACGTACCTTCTTAACAATTATGAGAAACTACGTAATCATTGACGCTGACCGCGTCCCTTCAATCGACTTTGACCAAGTGCTAGAGACGTCCGCCGAAACGCTTCGTTACAGCCTTGACGATTCTCAAACGTTTATTAAATTCGAATCAACACGACCTGACTTCCTCGACGAAGACGACATCGCTCTTACACACGCTGAGATACTTGACGTACTTAGCCACGAAGATTGGACGTCTTCAGAACCTCTTTAAAATATATGCAATACGAAACGGCTCAAAGTCTTTACACGCAGTTGGAGAACCAACGGTGGACGTTTCTTGACCGTGCCAGAACGTCGTCAGAACTGACCATACCGTACGTTCTACCGCCCGAAGGACACGGGCCACACACGAAGTATTACACGCCGTATCAAGGCATCGGAGCGAGAGGCGTTAACAACCTCGCTTCCAAACTCTTGATGGCGTTGCTTCCACCTAACGCGCCTTTCTTCCGTTTGGTAATCGATCGCTACGAGCTTGAGAAAGCCAAAGCAGAGATAGGCGAGGAAGGCGGGGAACAACTTCGTACCGATTTAGAAAAAGCTTTAAGCGAAGTGGAACGCGCTGTTTCACAAGAGGTTGAAGTAGAGGCGTTTAGAGTCGGTGTTTTCGAAGCCTTAAAGAATCTTTTAATCACGGGAAATACACTACTCTATCTCCCCGACGACGGCGGTATGCGAGTGTTCCGTCCTGACCGTTACGTAGTTAAGCGTGATGCGATGGGGAACGTCACACATATCGCCGTCAAGGAGACAGTAGCGCCATTCATGCTTCCTGAAGAAGTCCGGCAAGAAGTCTACAAAGAATCCAAGGAGAACAACTGCGACTTGTATACGTCGATTGTACGTAACGGTAATAAGTTCGAAGTTCAACAGGACGTCAAAGGTATCGTTATCGAAGAGTCGAAAGGATCGTATTCTATCGACAAGTCGCCTTGGATACCTTTACGTTATACACGTATTGATGGCGAAGACTACGGACGCGGCTTTGTCGAAGAGTACATCGGCGATCTTAAATCGCTTGAAGCGCTGACTAAAGCGATCGTTGAAGCAAGCGCCGCCGCATCGAAAGTCTTATTCATGGTTAATCCTAACGGAACGACCAGAGCAAAGACTTTAGCGGACGCTCCCAACGGCGCTATCGTGCAGGGTTCCGACGGCGATGTATCGGTCTTACAACTCAATAAGTTTAACGATCTGCGAGTAGCGGAATCCGTAAGTGCGAAGATAGGCGAACGCCTTAACAACGCTTTCCTTTTAAACAGTTCCGTCGTCAGGGACGCTGAACGAGTTACAGCGGAAGAAATCCGTATGCTCAGTCAAGAACTCGAAACCGCTCTCGGCGGACTGTATTCAATTCTATCGCAGGAGTTCCAACTACCGCTCGTGACGCGTCTTATGGATCGTATGAGCAGGAGGGATCGTCTGCCTAAACTTCCAAAGGACATCGTCAAACCGACCGTCATCACAGGCGTTGAAGCGCTTGGACGCGGTAATGATCTTAATCGCTTAGACATGTTCCTAGCGGGAGCGAACCAAGTCGTCGGCCCTGAAGCCGTCGCTCAGTACGTCAATGTCGGAGACTACTTCAAACGACGTGCAACCGCGTTGGGAATCGAGACCGAAGGATTGATCAAGTCCGACGAAGAAATTCAACAAGCGATGCAACAGGCTCAACAACAGGAGATGATGATGAAGTTAGGACAGCCCGCTGTAGCGCCGACTATCAACGCGATAGCAAACGAACAACAACAGCAACAACCACAACCACCAAGTGAATAAACGATATGGCAGATTACCAAAAAGTCGAAATAAACGAAAAAGCACCGAACGAGATTGAACCCGATCAACAGCAAACAGAGACGGTTGAAGAACCTCAAGTCGAGCAAGAACGCCCAGAATGGCTACCAGAGAAGTTTGAGTCAGCGGAAGCAATGGCAAAAGCCTACGGAGAACTTGAATCAAAAATGGGAGCAGGGGCTAACGAAGAAGAAGAACAACAAGAAGAACAACCAAAAGCGGAAGAAGTAGACGAACCTACAGACGCCGCTCAACAACTCATCCAAGACGCATCTGTTGAGTTCTATGAAAACGAAGGACAACTCAAGGACGAGACGTATGAAGCGTTAGCAAACGCAGGTCTTAGCCGCGAGTTAGTCGATCAATTTGCCGCAGGCCAAGCCGCGATTCAGGAAGCAGAGACCTCGCAGATACAATCCGCCGCTAACGGCGATTACGACGCCATGTCCGAATGGGCAGGTAAAACGTTGAGTGACAGCGAGATGGACGCGTTTAACGAGGTCGTTAACAACGGCACCATCGATCAAGCAAAGCTCGCTGTAAGCGGTTTACATGCGCGTTTCCAAGCGGAGAACGGCGGTTCCCAACCGAAGCTCGTCGCAGGTAACACGACGGGAACATCCACTTTACCTTATCAATCAATGCAAGAAGTCAGTCGGGCGATGCAAGACCCTCGATACAAAAGCGGGGACAAGGCGTATCACGCCGAAGTAGATCGTCGGTTGGCTGTATCTAATATTTAAACATGTTCGAACTGTTGACGTTGTTTCTGACAGGCGGTGGAAGCGCCGCTATGGGAAGCGTTTTAAAAGGCGTTTTCGGTATGATGTCGGATTCACGTCAACAGAAGTTCGAAATAGAAATGGCACGTGAAGCACGAAACAATGAGTATGCACTTAAATTCCAAGAGAGTCTCAACAGCGGTGAAGGCGGCGCTTTTACTCGCGCTACTCGGCGGATGCTCGCACTCATTGGAATGGGAACGTTATCCTTCATCACCTGCATCACGTCCATCTACCCAAGCGTTCCCCTCGTTACCATCTCAAACATCACAGGCGAAGGACGGAACGAGTTTCTATTCGGACTCCTCTCTTTTCAAGCGGCACAAGCCCCTATGGTCGTTACAACAGGACACATTGCGCTCTTTCAAGCAACCGTCGTCCTCCCAATGATCGTGGGCTTTTACTTCACACCCGGAGGTCGCCGATAAACACTTTAGACGAAGCACTAACGACAGCCCCGTGCGCGGGACAACTGACCGACAAAGCGACGCCTAATCATCACTACTAACAATAATCCCTTAAAATAAGGAGACAATAATCATGGCTAATGGAGACACTTCTCCCTCACGCGTCGGTCAGATTAATTCAGCAGGAGCGGTTGACGCCCTCTTTCTGAAGAAGTTTGCTGGCGAAATCTTAACAACGTTCGAAGAGAACAACGTATTCAAATCTCTTCATACTATTCGTACTATCGAGAATGGTAAAAGCGCTCAGTTCCCCGTCACAGGGATCGCGTCCGCTAACTACTATACTCCCGGTCAGAACATCGCCGATGGTCAAAACTCATATTTGAGCGACATCAAGAAGAACGAAAAGGTCATCACTATCGACGACGTCCTTCTCGCTTCTACTTTCTTGAGTTCTATCGACGACGTAAAGAACCATTACGACATCCGTTCCGTCTACGCTTCCGAGCTTGGTAAAGCATTGGCATTACGCTTTGATACCGCGATTGCAAAGGTATTCATCGCCGCTGCCCGCGAAGCTACTCCCGGCGTAACAGGCGGAAAAGTAGGTGGTGTTCTCGACGTATCAGCTAACTCAATGGGCGATCCTGCCGACAGCGCTGACGACTCGTCTAACGTTGATCCTACAGGCGCACAGCTTGTTGCCGCGTTGTTCACCGCCGCTCAGAAACTCGATGAGAATGACGTACCTTCCGACGGACGCTTCTGCGTACTTCGTCCACAAGAGTACTACAAGCTCATCACTGGCGGTTCAGGCGCGTTGGTAATCGGTTCTTCTGCCGTCAATAAGGACGTTGGAGGACTTGGTTCAATCGCTTCTGGAACTGTTCCACAAGTGGCTGGTATCAATATCTTCAAGTCTACTCACCTTCCATCAACCGACTTGTCGGCTGTAGCTACCGGAGACGGAGCCGCATCTAACGACGTGTTCGGCGGAAGCGGAAGCGGGTATAACGGTAACTTCACCAACTCCCTTGGTATCGTTGCTCACCCCGCCGCTGTTGGAACTGTGAAGCTTCTCGATCTTGCGACTGAGTCCGAGTATCAGATGGAGCGTCAAGGAACTCTCTTCATTGCGAAGTACGCTATGGGTCACGGAATCCTCCGTCCCGAATGTGCTATCGAACTACAGAAGTAGTACCTTTTGGTTGTGTTGTGGGGGCGAGGTTTTCATTTCGTTTTATCCTCGCCCTCACTCACTACCTAATCTATAACCCACTTAAATATGGCACTTACCACGAAGTTAGAAGCAGTCAACACGATGATCGGTGTGATCGGCGAATCACCCGTCAACACTATCAGCGGAAGCAGTCTTCCCGTATCTGTTGTTACAGCCTTAAACGTGCTTGATGAAGTCAGTCGCGAGGTTCAATCCGACGGTTGGCATTATAACACCGAGTATGAATACCCGTTGGTAAGAAACGCCTCTAACAAATTCAGTCTTCCCGCCAACGTCCTTAAGATCGATACACCCGTCGATAAGTATCTCGACATAGACATCGTTCAACGTGGGACAACTTTGTATGACAGGAAGAATCACACCGACGTCTTTAGCGAAGACCTAGACGTCACTATCACTTTTGAACTTAACTTCGAAGAACTACCGCAACAGTTCCGAAGCTACATCACGATTAGAGCGGCGCGTAAGTTCGCTAATCGATTTCTCGGCTCGCAGGAGATCGAAAGCTTTACCCTTCGTGACGAGGTTAATGCGAAGGCTACAGCGGTGGATAGCGACAGCGATAACGCCGATAGAACGATATTTGACAACTACGACGTACAACGCGTCCTTGATCGCTAATGCCTCTAATCACTACATCCGTACCGAACCTCGTCCAAGGCGTTTCGCAACAGCCCGACAATCTCAGGTTCCCCGGTCAGGCAGAAGAACAGATCAACGCCTTTAGCTCCGTTGTGGACGGGCTTACCAAACGCCCACACACCGAGCACATAGCGTCGTTAGGAGTGTCGCTTGAGAACGACGCTTTAACGCATTTTGTAGATCGTGACGCTTCTAATAAGCACGTCATGGTGTTCAATCATTCTGGCGGTACGACTTCAGTAAACATTTTTAACACCGTTGATGGCTCGTCCGTAACGACGACTATAAGCGCTGATGCACAATCGTATTTAAACGGCGCTACCGATCCTCTTAACGATCTTAAAGCGTTAACGGTTGCTGACTACACATTCGTAGCGGACAGAGGTAAGACCGTCGCTATGGCAGGTACGACTTCAACCGCGCTTCCAAACGAAGCCATCGTATTTGTAAAGCAAGGCAACAGCGGTACGGATTACAACGTCACTATCGACGGCGCTACCGCGACAACAGCGGGGCCAAGCGATCATAAGTCGACGACTATAGCGTCCGCTTTAGCGTCGTCTATATCGAGTCTAGCTGGCGTGTCCTCTGCGTCTTTTAACGGATCGGTCATCAAGATCGTCATGTCGAGCGATTTAAACATCACCGTTAGTGACTCGCTTTCAAACACGGGTTTAGGTCTTGTGTATAAGGAAGTTACAGCAATCACCGATCTGCCGATTAAATGCTTTAAAGACTCACGTGTAAAAATCAAAGGCGATGTGGAACTCGTTCAAGACGACTACTACGTCAAGTTCGAGACGAAAGACGGAGCGACGTTCGGCGAAGGCACTTGGGTCGAAGACATAGGTTATGGCGTTGAGACGACGCTTGATAACACGACCATGCCGATCCAGATCGTTCCGACTTTCACAGGCGCTTCAATCACGTCTTATGCGGTCGATGTAGCGACTTGGAAGAACCGTCTTGTCGGCGATTTAGACACAAGTCCTAATCCGTCATTCATCGGGACAACCATCAACGACATCTTCTTCTTTAAGAACCGTTTAGGTCTGTTGACCGACGGAGCCGTCATCTTTTCCGAGGCTGATGAGTATTTCAATTTCTTCAGGACAACCGTCCTATCGCTTCTAGACAGCGCTCCGATCGACGTTGGAGTCGCGCACACGAAGGTATCGACGCTTAAACACGCTGTACCGTTCCAAGAGAAGCTCATTCTATTTAGTCCACAGTCACAGTTCGTATTAAGAGGAACCGACTTACTCACGCCTAAGACCGTCAACATCTCGCCTATAACCGAGTACAACGTGTCTAGTGACGTCAAGCCCCTCGCCCTTACCAACTACGTCTACTTCACGTTCCCACGCGATCAGTTCGAAGGGATGTATGAGTTCTATGTCGACAAGGACACCGACGTCTTTGACGCGTCTGAGATCACCGCTCAAGTGCCTACCTATGTTCCATCGTCTCTACGACAGCTTATCGGTACGCCTAGTGAGGACATCATAGTCGCGTCTTCAACGGACGATCTAAAGAAGTTGTATGTGTATCGTTACTTCTGGCAGAACAAAGAGAAGATACAATCGGCTTGGATGCGCTTTGACTTCGCTAAGGACATCGTTGGAAGCGGGTTTATAGACAGCGATCTATTCGTCGTTACAACCGACGGTCATCTTGAGAAGATGGCGATGGAAGCAGGACACACGGATTCAGGTAAGACTTACTCGATACATCTAGATCGTCGTGTTGCAAGCGGTTCTCTAACAGCGTCTTACAACGCGCTCACGAAGAAGACGTCTGTATCTAACATGCCTTATGACCCGGCTGGAGCCGTCGTCTACACCGTCGATGGAATCCGTTTACCGCTCACTAGAACGTCGGCGACTGAGTTCACACTCGAAGGCGACCAATCGTCCACATCGTTCTTTGTCGGTCTTGAATACGAGTCTCTTTACACGTTCTCAACGCAGACCCTCAAGCAACCTACAGAGCGTGGGGGACGGTCAGCTTCAACGTTTACTCATCAAGTGCTTCGTCACGGGGCGATCGATTACGACGACACAGGACACTTTACTATCGAGGTTACCCCGCAATTCAGGGACACCTATACCTACGCCTTTAACCCGTCGATTCTCGGTGCTGACTCCGTGATTGGAGCGCTCGTCTTAGACAGCGGTTCCTTTCGCTTTCCTATTCATTCCAAACACGACGACGTAACCATCAATATTAAATCGTCTTCAGCCCTGCCTATGAAGTTACTAGCGGCTGAGTTCGAGAGCTTTGTACATGGACGATCAAAAAGATACGGTGCTTAAAGAGTACGTTTATTCCGACTGTCGGATAAGACCCGCTGACAGCGAGCTTGATGCTCCGGCTTTATACGAAGATATGCGCGTCATGGATATGATCGAGTGTATCGGTCTAGGTAATCATCCCCGTCACGCAATCCTTGAATCGTATGCACAATCCGTCGAAGCGTGGACGATCACAACCAATGCGGACATGCGAATAGTCGGTAGCTTTGGCGTCGTTCAATCGCTCGTTCCTAAATGCGGAGTGATATGGATGCTCGGCACACACCGCGTTCATCGCATCAAGAAGACGTTTCTCAAGCACTCACGCGAATGGATCGATCGTCTTTACGGCGATTACACCGTCCTCACAAACTTAGTCATGGAAGACAACGAGCTATCTATGCGTTGGTTAACGTGGTTAGGAGCGAAGTGGAGCGACTGTAAGTACGACGGCTTCAAACAATTTAATCTTTATAAACAACAATCCGAATCGAAATAATCATGTGTTCAATAGCAATAGCTACCCTTGCCATAACCGCTGGATCGGCGGGAGCATCGTTCGTAGGACAGCGTCAACAGGCGCGCGCACAACGTCGCTACCAATCACAAGCGATGGAAGCGGAACGTCAACGCGCTATCCAAGAACAACAGTCTATCCGTATGCGTCAAGCGCAGGAGCAAGAGGCAACAAATCGTGAGCTTGGAGACGTCGCCTTAAAAGCGCGTGAAGCACGGGCCAGAGCGACTACAAGCGCGGGAGAAGCGGGTGTAGCGGGTATGTCAGTTGACGCCCTTATCGACGATTACACACGCCAAGAAGCGGCGTATAGAGTCGGTGTAGGACGTCAGCAAGAGATGCGTGATCTACAGACAGGACTCGCGCTTACAGACGCAGGGTTCCGATCGGCTAATAGACTTATAGATATAAACAGACCTGTTAATGAACCCGGCTTCCTTCAGGGAGCTTTAAGCGTCGCTAGTGCGGGCATAAGTGGTTATCGGTCAGGACTCGAACTTAAACGCGAACTAAATTCCTAATGGCAAGAGTACAAGTACAAGACCTTCCCGACGCTCCCGGCTTACAGCCAACGGTTAGAAGCGGCGGTCAATACAACGTTGCTGTACGACAAGCAGGGCGTAATAAGCTGATGGATTTAGCTGACGCTTTGTCGACGGTTAATCCGATGTTGAAGGACTATGCGGGTATTCAACGCGTCCAAGGCGCGATCGGTGAACAGGAAGCAATGAAGGTTTCCGATGCGGACATCTACTCTAGCTTAAAGGATACCGACAAAGACTTGTTCGATAAGTTCTCCGGCATCGAGCGACGTAACAGAGCGTTCAATAACACGCTTATCAAACGCGCTGTGAACAACGACTTGTTACCTGCGATGAGAGCGGAATCGGACT
>Ga0181414_1000169_pt1 | contig 19395 bp, 19 predicted proteins | sample 37SPOviralmetaG_FD_130139 | JGI IMG/M metagenome (GOLD analysis project Ga0181414, IMG submission 130139) | Marine viral communities from the oligotrophic San Pedro Time Series (SPOT) site, San Pedro Channel, CA, USA - 37 SPOT_SRF_2012-11-28 | ecosystem: Environmental > Aquatic > Marine > Strait... | reverse complement strand
ATTTGCCGTTCTAAAAAGCCACATAGATAAGGTAAACTTACTAAGGCCGTTTAATGGGGTTCCAGCATCTACATACTCAGAACTCCCATCAAAGCTCATAGAATAGTTTGAAACTTTGTTATTGTTGTCCTCTGTTCCGTTCCAGCTACTAGGTACTCTCCAATTTCTATTATAAAATTCTATTGCCATATTTTTAAAATTTATACCAAGCTTTAAGGTTAGTGTTTGAAGCGTTTGTTAATGTTGTTAAATCGTTAGGTCCTGCTGCTATCTCTGTAATTGCGTTTTGTGATAGTGCTGTATTCCAGATTGAAACTTCATCAAGGTTGCCATCGAGATATGCTGAAGGTGTTAAATTTGTGTTTGCTCCTATTCTTAAATTTGCAAAAGCTGTAGAGCTTGTTGATGCTGGTAAGCTATCAGTATCTGTTAACTGAACCCCATCTTTATAATACTTTAATGTAGTTCCATCTCCAGTAACTATATAATTATGCCAATTATTATCTGTAACTACTGAGTCTTGAGCAAGTTCTGCTGTGTTAGTACCATCCCACAAATTAAACTTTAAAGCATTTGTTCTAATACTACCGCTTTGTCTATTGTCTACCCAAAATTGAAAACCAATATATAAGCTTGTATAGTTATTTCCTAATATAACACTTGAAACAGTTGTATTATAAGAATCCATTTTTAACCATACTGAAATAGAAAATACTTTAGTATTGTGTATTAAATCAAATTTATTAGAAATATCAAAATAGTCGTTTATTCCATCGAATGTAAACGATGAAGTAGATTGATAAGGCACAGCAGTTACCCCTACAGTTTGTCCGCTTTGAACTCCGTCTACAGTGTAAGTAATAATATGACTATCTATAGTAGTTGCACTTAAATCTATTTGACCTGTTGAACTATTAAAGGTTCCAGTATCTACAAACACTACATTAGCACTAGCGTTAAAGGTACCTCCAGCTGTTCCTGTTATTGTTGGTGTTGGATCAGCCTCTCCCTGGTTATAACTACTTTTACTATAAGCAAAGTCAGCACTAACACTAGGACCTAGACCCCCAGAGGGAATATAAAACAAACCTTTTTTTCTATTTTTATTATATATTATTGCCATTTTTTAACCTATTGGAATACTACATTTATCATAACTAAAAGGCATTTTAAAGCCTATATTCATTCCCCAGCCTGTAAGTTCGTCCTCAAATCTTTCAGTAAAACTAGTCAAAGTTCCAGACCTTACCAAATTAACTTTAAGCCAGTCTACGTTATTAGTAGTGTTAGCCTTTTGTTCAAAGTAGGCTACAGTGTCTAGTAATACCTGACACATATCTGACTTAACGTCATTCTCATTAGACTCGTCTTTATTAACTAAGTCCATAGCCATAACGTTAAAATTCCAAGTAAAAACACCATCCCCTAAAGTTGCTGGTTGATCTGCTACCCAAAATAGTGGATAGTTAAAGTCTGTTAGTTGATTGTGTTCTACTATTTCCCATAAGTCACCATTACCAAAATTCTGTATTTGCTTATGATTAGTAGCAAACGTCTTAAACTCTTTTAATATTTGATTATAGGTCAATATCATTTTTCACTATTTCTATATTCGTCTCTCCAGCAATAAGAACTATTCCCACCACCTAAATAAAAACTAGTTTGAAAAGCTGTCTTTCTAGGGTTCAAATCGTCAGAGTGTTCTTTGTATTTAGGGAATAAGTTATCGTTATCACATAAGAAATTAATTAGTCTAGCCTCTCTTTCCTCTGCTTTGTTTTTCCATTCGTCTCTTAAGTATTGTAAATCCTGGTAGTCTATAGGGTTACTATTATCACTGTTCTTAGTTGCTACAGATTTATTTCTATATTTAAACAGCATAGAGGTTGAACACTCATACATAACCCACTGAGCCATAGTGCTAGCTATATAGTTGTCTAGTAAATTAGTGTCATTACTAGTTAAAGTTCCAGCTGTTATTTTAGTCTTTAAGTCTTCATATAAAGGTGTCCCTAGGATAGGGTGTATTCTTAACTCCTGGCAATCTTTAATACTAGGTAATATTAATCTTACATCTACGTTTTCGTCTATTAACGTAGTGTTCTTAACATACTGCTCAGATATAAATAAAACCGCCATTATAAATCGTTTTTAATTTTGATTTCGTGTCTTACATTTTTAGCTCTACTACTATAAGGCTGTAAGACAATTGCCTCTAAGTCATCTTTTAAATACTCTAATTCAGTCTCAGCTTTTAATTTTTTTCTTTTCAATATTTGGTAACTGCTCAATCTCATTTTTTTAATTTTACGATTTGCATTTCCCAGATATGTCTACAGAAAGGAGTAGTCTGACCTGTTCTAGGGTTGTTATACCAACCACCTCTTTTAGTAAATATGTCTATTCCGCTTTGTCCTAAGTCATTAGTCAGTAGACTTAATTGCTGTAGTGTATATCTTTTAGTCCTAGCTAGTGCCATCATTCTAATACAGAAAGGCCTACTTTGAGTCTGTACTGGTGGAGCGTCTGGACGTTCTATATATTTGTAAACTATAAAAGTTTCGTCCTCTGGTTTTTGAATACTATTCTTAGCGTCCTCAGTCGGTTTAAATTCATTATCTAAAGCTCCAGCGTTTTGTAGTTCAGCTATTAGATCGTTAACTTGTGATTGCGGTAACTGTAAAGCCTCAGCTATTTCTGTTATTGGCATATCTGGATTGTCTATAAGTAAATCTAAAATACTTTTCTCAGCTCCAGTTAATACTCTATTTATAGCAAATTTAAAATCTTTTAATAATTCACTTTCAAACTTCTTAGCCTCTTCTATATTAGTAATAGGTTTCACAAAACTTTGTATAGTTTCTAGTTGGTCTATTTCTATACCAGTAGACTCTAATTGACTAAATATAATTTCGTCCTCAACTTCCTTAAATTCTTTTTTTAAGCTTTCACTAGTTCTAGTTAATCCACCACTTAACCCTATTAATTGTCTTATCTCTTCTATAGACATATTATCTAATACCTTAGTGGCTACTAGTGGACTTAAAATACCAATAGCTTCAGCTACCTTATTTCCGCCAACATCACTAGCAGGCAATCCTATTTTCTCTCTTAACTCGTCCTGAGTCATAGCACCCAAGACCGCCGTTTCACTAAAGTATCTTTGTACTGGTTCTATTTTCTGTAGTCTTACTGGATGACCACTAATACCATTAAAGTTAAGTATTGAATTAATTAATTCATTAAATATTTTTTGCTCTGGATCTATTTGTAAGTTTTGATATAGTTGACTAGCTACTGCTATCTCGTCAGCGTTGTTTCCTAGTCCAGAGTTTTCTTTTATGCCGAAAAGTTGGGGGCTAGTTATTCCGTGGGCTGTAAATATCTCTTCCCTTATTTGGTTGTTTAGATTTATAAATCTTTCGTCTTGTCCGTTTACTGGTATTGGTAATATTTGTGGGTGATCGCTATTCTGGTCAGTAAACGAAAGTAAAGGTTTTCCAGCATTATCTGCTCCAGTTGCATAATCTTTGAAGCGTCTTTCAATAGACTGCATTTCTTCCTCCGTTGGTTGACCATTAGCAAAGGAAATAACATAACCAGCACTTAAATTATTTTTAATATTCTGTAAAGTAAAGTTAGCTATCTCAGCATCTGACTCTAAGTAAGGTATAGCTGAAGTATAGTCTGGCATAGGATAAACCCCTAAGTCTGGTCTATATTCTTTGTAGTATATTATATAATCAACATCAACTTTAGCTGTATCGTCATAAGGGAAGTGCTGTAGTATTTTATAGTCTTCGTTGTTTGTTGGGTTTCTTTGACTCCAATCATCAGTATAATAGTATAGATTATCGTTAACACCAACTCTCACATCACAAAAATCTATGTGATTAATAGCAGCTATTTTGCCACCCTTAGACATTCTAACCTGTAGGCTAAAACCTCCATAAACTTTTTTGTCTTTTGCTAGTTTAGATGTTAGCTCATTTATATTCTCGTCCTCGTTAGGCATTCTAAGAAAACCATCTACATAAGCTCTCTCTGAAAATGTTAGTTTCTCATCAACAACAAAACCTTGACCAACTATAAATTTAACCTTACTATTAATAATTTGATTATGTTTACTAGACTCGTTATATAGTTTAGTCAAATAATCTGGATAAGTATTTTTATAAGGTCTATCTATTCCGTACTCATACCAGTCGCCTTTTTTAGACTCTTTAAACTCTGGTAATTCATAACCGCCAAAATTAATAGGTATTAGTTTTATACTCATTGTGCTGGATTATATACTATGTTAGTAGATGGTGAAACTGTATGCTGATTAAAAGTAGGTTGATAGGTTGAGTCAATTAATTTTAATTTTCCTTGCTCAACTTCATTTAATCCAGTTGGGTCTAGGTTAGAACTACTAGACTGCTCAAAAACTTTGTAATTGTAAAAACCAGCTGACCCTAGTTGCAAACTACCTTCAGTTGGGTTATCACTACCCTCTATAAAATTAAACTCATTATATCTAGGTTTATTAGGGCTAACGTCATTTATAATAGTATAGGCTTTAACCTTAGTCTGGTCACTCTCGAACTCAAATAAATAATTTGGTCCACTTAACTGGCTAAGCTCGTATAAGGTAGCTACAAAATTAGTAGTAGCGTTCTTATTTATTACTATCATTTTTTTGCTTTTTTCTTTTCCTCAAAAACTTCGGTAACGCCTAATTTCTTAAGCATTTCTATATTTTCCTCACAGACTAAAACCTTAAAATGTTTTAACTGTATCTCGTGTCCTATAAATTCTTTTTTTAACATATTTACAAATTTAAAAAAAGAGGGGATATTACTCCCCTCTTTCATACAACAAAGAACGATTAGGCAATCGTTAAACCAGCCACAACTGAGGCTTGAACTTCATAACAAGGTAACTGAGATTTATCAGTTAACTCTATTTGGTATTGATTAGGGTCTCCATAAGCCTGTCCAGTTTGTGCCACTAAAGAACTACCTTCAGCGAACTGGTCAAAACCAAGGGCTAAATACGTACCATTATTTGTTTTTACTATTACCGCCAGACGTGCAAGCATTAACATCTTAATCTCGTTTGTTTTAGTAGCAGTTAACTTATTGATAGTAAACGCTAAAACATTATCATAAAAAGAAGTGCCAGCCGTTTGGTCTACAGTTGCTGTAGAGGTAACAGAACCTGACTCTTTCTTTAAATTATAACGAAAAAAACTAGATGAACCCGCCTGAGTAATAGCACTAATTTCGTGATTTGACTTAGTGAATGAAGATACATTGTCTCTTTCGGATATCAAAACTTCCTCAATACCTCCTAGACTGTCACTACAATCTCTAGCCATTCCCGATGCTAATATACAACTCATAACTATTTAATTTTCAATTAGTTAGCGTTTCAGCTAACAATTATTTAAAAGGGGGAACTTAATCCCCCATTAATATTATACTAATAAGAATTCAACTACCTGGTCAGGAAAGGCGACATTTACACCTCTTCTAAAAGCCATAGTAACTTTGTAAATTCTGTCATTATCGTCATACCAAGATCTAACGTCATTTGACTCTTCGTCTGGTAAATCAACACCAACATAAATATTAGATGCTCTCATTAAGTAACAATTACCAGTACTTAAACCAGATAGACCTGGAGTAGCGCAAACAGTTACATTTGGAAAACCAATTAAAGGTAATTCAGCAGTAAACTCTCCGTCAACTACATAATGAAAATAGTTTCCGTCAGCAATAGCTTTTTGATATTTAAGGAAAGTATCCATTCCGACAAACAGTTTAAGATCGTCAGCGTCCATAATGTCCTCCGGCATTAGTTGAGCCATACCAGTTAAAATACCAATAACGTTAGCAGCAGTAATTCCAGTAGCAGTAGCAATACTAGTAGGGTTACCGTTTACAGCTGTAGCAGCTGCAATAATTTTATTTAATCCGTCATACTTAGAAAGGTTAGCAGTTCCACTAGTTGTATCACCTTGCCAGTCAGCTACTTCAATAGCTTTCTGTAGTTTTGCTACTTTCTCAGCAAAATACAACTCTTCAAAAGGTACTTCCTCTTTTTCACCTGTTAAACCTTGCTTTAACATAACAGCTGTATATTTAGCAGCTAAATCTGTCATACATAGGTCTTCGTGAATAGCAACAGCTCCTGGAGTGATTGTTCTCTGTGATAGGGTAGTAGTACCACTAGCACTTCTAGAGCAACCATCAGCCTGGAAAACTACGTCACTAGAAAGAATGTTTATTGTAGTCGGTCCTTTCACACCGTCTTGGATATTAGCATAGTTTGCTAATCTCCCACCAGCAACAGACTTAATAATTAGGTCCATTGCGTTTTGTTCCGTATACGCTGGAAGCGCACTTACATCAAAACTCATAATTTTTAATTTTTAGTTTATTATATTTTTATTTTTTAAGACACTTATTATGTCTTTTTTATTTTCTTTTTTCAACGCTTTAAACGCTGAATTTCTTTTAACGACTGCATTATTAACAGGCTCTTCAATTAACTTTTCAGTCAATTCTAAGAGTTTAGCAAAAGAGTCTTTAAGGATTTCAATATCTTTTTTAAGATCGTTGTTTTCCTCGCTCAAAGTAGCTTCCATTCCGAAAACTCTTTCAGTCACTACAGACTCAATTATTTTTTTAGCCTCTCTCTCTTGTGCCTCTGTTAAAGGCGTAGACATTTCCTCTTCCTCTTCCTCAGCTTCTTCCTCAACCACTGGCTCTTCTTCAGCTTCCTCAACAGCAACAATAACCCCAGCTTCAGTAGTAATTTTTCTACCATCACTAAGCTCGTGGTCTCCGTCTGGAGCTGGCAATAATTCACCATCAACCTCAACAACAACTGCAGCACCTAAAGAGACATCTGGCTCTATTTGTGCTACTGTGCCATCTGCTAAGACTACGTCTTCAAACTTTTGTTCAGTTTGTTCTGTAGTTTCCTCAGTAGGTTCCTCAGTAAAATTTTCAGTGGTTTCAGCGACTGTTTCAGAGTTAGACTCAACTTCTATACCTTCATTTTTAAAAATGCTTTTTATATCGTTGAATAATTCTTTTAATTCGCTCATAATAAAATATTTTTTTATACTATTATATATAACAAATATTTGATAGTATCACAATTTTATGTTAACTATTTTTTGTCGTATTTGTTTTTAACGCATTTACCATTTTTTTTAGTATAACCTGGAGGACATTTTTTATACATATTAGCCTCGTGAGTTTTACCTAGCATATACCATATGCGGTCCTCGTATTCGTGTTCGTGTATTCCGTCAACCCCAACATCTTTAGCAGCTTCTAAGGCCATCTCTTTTGAAGCATAGGCTAGTCTATCGTCTATAATAGCAAAGTCTTTATTGATTAACATACTAACAAAATTATCTTTTTTCTTTTGTATATATTTTTTAACTACTTCCCTAATTTTATTTATTAAGGTTACTGGATATTTTACACTCTTAGCCTGGCCAAACATACCCTCAACGCTAAAACCTTTGAAAGATCCGTCTTTGACCATAGCCCAAATCTTATCATTTTCAACTCTCATAGAACCCCACCAACTACCATCTGGTGCGTCTTCAAAACCTTTAGGGGCTTTTATACCTCTTTTAGAATCTATTATTAATGACTCTATTACATAAACACCTTTAGCGGTTAAGTTGTTATCGTGCATTAAATTGACGTTAGCGTTAAGACCATTCTTAAAGAATTTGTTTACTATCTTTTCTATAGTCTCTCTCCTAAACACTACATAGTATTTTTCGTTTTTGTCGTTTAGTCTTATAATAGGTAAATCGGCTTTCATAAAGTAACCGCTTACTATTCTTTTTTCCTCGTTCTCTATTTTAAAAAGCTGTCTATATTTGTCTTTAGTTTTCATTTTATCAATAGCCCAATTGATACCACTAGCACCACCCCAGGCATCCCACATAATACCACCGCAGCCCTCACTATAAGGAACGTCTTTATTCTGTTGATGTCTTTTAAAACTAGCCATTCTACCTATAGTCTCCCAGCTTATTTTTTCTTTGTTAGCTAGTTGCCTAGCTCTGGTCCATCCTACTCTAGTACCGCAGTCTATGTTATTCTCTTCTTTATATTCTATAGCTTTCTTAGCGTTGTTAGATGCTGACTCTGGGTAGTCGTTAAAGGTTTCCTCAAATTGATGTTTATTAAAAGATAGCCATAAACTTTCAGTGGCTGGACTATCGACTAATGCGATAAAATCCACTCCCGACTCGTCTTCCTCGTCTATTATTAATTCTAGTAATTCTGTATTTTTCATAATATTTATTTTTTAATTTCCTCCAAATGTTGATTGACCCATAATAACGCTAACCTGGTTTTGTGTTGCTGTTATATCTGTCTCAGTTACAAATACTCTATTAGGTTGTTGATTAGTTAACATACTAGTATTAGCTGGTTGAAGTGTTGGAGGTGTTCCTCCACCTACCCCAAAATTAGGTTGTTGTTGACCACCACCGCCTGGACTAGAAGCCTGAAACTGTTGTTTTCTAATTGCCTGTACATTTGCTAAACCATTAAGTATTGCAATACCAGCAGCTATAAACGGCTGAGCTGGAAATAAAATAGTACCTGGATTAGCAGCGGCACTAGCAAAAATAGCGTTTGCCCCTTGATAGGTCTGTATTATAGCCTGAGCTATTTGTAAACGTTTGTTAATTTCAAAAGCTCTTTTCTGGCTTTTCTCATTATCTTTAGCAAAGGCTGAGGTTAAATTCATTAAAGCACCTATACCATCTGAGGCCATTTGTAGCTTAGCGTCTTCTAATTGTCTCTGTCTTTCAGCCTCTTCATTTGCAAACCTTTTTTTAATTTCATTTATTTGACTTTGTTGAGCCTCTTCTAATATAGCCGTATTCTCACCATTAATTTTAGCTAACTCTAATAGTTGAAAATATTTTTCTCTAACAGCGTTAACCTCTTGTTGTTCTTTGCTTAATTTACTATCTAAGTATTCATTTTCTAAATTTTCTTTTGCAAGTAAAAAGTCAACCAAGTCTTGTGCTTCCTTAGTTCTTTCAGCTAATGTTTTAGCCCTAGCCTCTTCAGCTTTTTTATCTGCTTCGTTTTGCGCTTTATCGTCTGCTGTTTTTTTAGTTTCAGCCGCTTTTTTATCTAAGTTTAAAACTGCTAATCTAGAACCAGCTAAAGCGTTTCTCTGTTTTAATAAATTTTGCTCTAGGACCTCTAATTCTTTTTTCCCCTCTTCTTCTGTAGCCTCTGAATCAAATATAAATTTTGTAGCCCTTTCTAGTAACTCATCAGCTTTTTTATCTAAGTTTAATTCTAAATTTATAGGATCTAACCCTAACAATCTTTTACCTATTTTACTTTGTGTTATTTTGTTAGTTAATTCTATAAAACTTTCACCAGCAAAATTTATCAACTTTGTTAACGTTCTAGGGACTATTAAAATTAACTCTAGTGTTTTTTGGAGTATTTTTTGATTTCTTTTAGAACCCTCAATTTGTTGTTTATTAATTAATTTTTGTGCTTCTATTTCCGCTATTAATCCGTCAACTACTTTTTTCTGAGCGTCTATTTTCATTTTAAGTATTTGCCTCTCTGTCTTTCCTTGTAGTCTTAATATATTAGTTTGATTATCTAGAGAATCTAAATTCTTTTGATTAGTTTCTACTCTTAATGCTGTAGCCTTTTGTAAATCTTTAGCAGCTTTAGACACTCCAGAAATAGCGTTTTTAATCTTATCAAAATTAGCAACCAAAGCACCAACACCAACCACTAAGAGTCCTATACCAGTAGCAGCTATTGCGGTTCTTAATCCTTTAAAAGCTACAGACGTAGTATTTACAGAACCAGTAAATAGTTTCATAATACCAGAGGCTATTACTGTTACAGCGTTATTTGCTTTCTGTAAGAATGTAGAGTTTTTAACTACGTTGTTAAATAACTTCATAGCTGACTGGGTTCCCTCAATAGCACCTTTAAAAGCCATAGAGACACCAATAGCCTTTTCTATATTTTTAACAGTGTCCTCTAAAGCTCCACCGCCACCACCTAACAAAATAAAAGCAGCTGAAACGTCACCAACAGCACCAGCCACAGAGCCTAACTCAGACGCTACTTGCTCATTATCTAAAGCCTCTATAGATAGCTCAGTGTTCTTTATTTCTTTAGTAACACCTACTAACTCAGTCTTTAAGTCTTTAAAAGCCTTAGACCCTAAAGGAACTTTCCTAAGCTCTTCGTTTAATCTTTCCGCTTCCTGTTCTAATTGACCTAAAGAGGTAGTAGCCCCTTTTGCGTTTATGTCTAATTCTAAAGCTATTTTCTCAGCCATTTTATTTAATTATTTGATGTTATTAAAAAGTCTACTCCATTAAATTGGATTGTGACATATTTATAGTGTGCGTTTAATACATAAGTATTTGAACCATCTATAGTAGAGCCAATAGTAGAGGCATCTATAGTGACCTGGTTAGCTGAATTTACCTTTTTAAAAGTCCAAGACTTACCAACTGTAATGTCTGTTTGTGGTGAAAAGTCTATACTAAAACTACCACTAGAAGCATCACAATAATAAATTTGTACATTTAAATTAGCCTTTGTGTTTGATGTTATTGTTTGAGTTGATCCTGGACCAGTTATCTCGTTATTAATATAAGTAATATTTGAGGCTGTTACTGTTTGATTATCGCTATTAATTAACTCTACATTTTCACAACCAGACTCTACTATATTGTTTGAACCTTTTATATTTACGTTTTTAGCATTTGAGAAAACCCTATTAGAATCGCCTATAATACTAATGGCCCTAGAGCTTTTATTTATATAGTTATTAGAACCTATTACTTTATTGTCTAAGTTGCCTAAAACGTTTCCATTTCTTAAAACACTAGAACTATTAGAAAAGACAGCAGCTCTAGAGGTTCCAACTGTTAAGTCACTTCCTCCGTGAGATACACCAGTAGAAGGGCTGAAAACATTTGCTAAATTTAATTTTAAAAATTCACACTTAGTTATTGGGTTAATAGGGTTGTAATTCTCTACTTTATTTAGTCTAAAATATTGACCCTCAAAATAATATTGACTACTAAAAGAAAGGTTTTTAATATCTGAGGGAGTTAAATAAAAGTAACCGTTTACTATCTTACTATTATTGTCTGTTATTTCCTGTATAAATTTAGAGTGATATTTATTAAATAAAGTATTATCTGAAAAGGTTACTATTTTATCAAATACGTTTGAATAGTAAATTTCGTTACTTATACCAAACTCTAGTAAAGTAGTAGGGCTGTAGGGATCGTCATACATTCCGGAATAGGGATATGTAGAATAAAGTGTCGGAGTAGCATTTCTACTAGTGTGATACCACTGTTGACCTGTAGCTTTCATACCACCCCACTGTAGTATTCTAATATTTGCCTCTGTTCTTTGTACTCCGTTTTTATCGTCAAACTTTATTATAGTAGGGATTACTCTATCATACCACTCTTGACCTACGTTTGGAGTGGGTGAAAATATTATTTCAGTTTTGTGTTTATTATTAATAAATTGATTTGTTAACTTGAAATCGTCTTGACCATAAACCTCATCATAGGTATTAAAATATAATTGATTATAGTAGTCTTTGTCATTTTTATAAGTATATAAATACTCTCTAAAGTTTAAAGCTCCCATTGGTTTACTTTCAATATTTTGTGACCTATCTACTTTAGCTGACCAGTCTATAATATCATTTGTATAAAAGTCCTCTCTAGGTTCTATAATTAAGTTTTTATTATTATTAGGGTCTGGTTGAATGTATAAATTAAACATCTTAACCAAAGACATAATAAAATCTTTTTGCTTTATATTAATTGGTATTGTGCTATTCATTGGAATAGTATTACCCTCAACTATATTACTATTAACTAATTCTGTTTTTAAATATCCATCTAATATGTTTAACCTATAGCCAGCACCACTAGAACCAGTGCCAGTTCCGACTTTATTCCAAAAAATAAAAGCAGCTGGTTGATGTTTAAAAACATTGTAATTTAATTCTATCTTTACCTTTTGCCCCACTTCTAAATAAACACTACTAGCATTAATTTTAAATTGATTATTAATAGAGTTGTTATTATAATTTACAGAACTATCTAATAATGTATTTGGATCAAATAGACCAGCTACAAAAACATCACCAATAAAATTACCAATTTCAACAGGGTGGTAGTATTCGCTAGAGGGAGTTGTTGGACTAGCTGTAGTTGTTAAAGTACCTCCAGCAGATACGTTTGTGTCTTTTTTTGTAACTCCAAAAGATACCTCGTCTATAGTAGAAATAAAAGCACCACTAGAGTCGTACTTATTTACTTCTATAAAACCAGCTATAGAAGAGTAAAGCTCCCAAGGTCCAGTTGCTGTAGGTGCATCAAAAACGCCTTGTAGTTGTAACATAGCACTAATATCATAAAAGCCAGCTTTACCAGCCTGTATTTCAAAAATACCTGTAGTATTATTATAAACATTAGCAGCGTCATAAACTTCGTTAGTGTAATTAATGGCATCTTTTTGAAAAGTTAAAGTAGTGGCAACCTCAACAGGTGTTACAAAAGTATTTGAGTTTGATTGTATTTGTGGAGTATTTGCTGAGAATATTCTATCTAAAATAGCGGTTTCATTAAGTTTAAAATCTTTAGCACCAAAAGGGACTATTAAAGTATTAAAAAAATCACTAGTTAAAAACGTTGAGGTAAAACTATACCCAGCGTCACTAAATATTTCGTCTACATATTTCTTAACTTTTATAGCTGGATAAAAGTCCTCAACACTCCAACCCTCTAAACCAAGATTAAAAGCCCCATAATTTTTATCATAGTTAATCATAGGGTAGCAGTAGTCTGTTGTTAGAGGTAAATTCCAAGTTGCTGACTGATTTGCTCTAGTATATGTATGATCTAAAGAACTTAAGTCTAGGTCTGTTAATTCTAACTCCTGTAAATCGCTTATAAAGTTTCCTATTCTACCTATTATAATACAATTGTAGATAATCTCCCCATCTATGTTATTGATACTTTTTAATTGTAAGTAGCCGTCTATCTGGACCTCACCATTAACTAAATAAATTACATTAGTCTTTAGATTAGGGTTAAAAGTTTGTAAGTCAGTATCTAGTTTAAATATATGTTCAAATATTTTATTTATCTTTTTACTAGCTGGTAATTCTATAGTCTTAGAAAAGTCAGCACTTCTAGTGTCTGGCTTAGCTATGTCTGCTATATTGAAAGTTATATTAGGGTTTAATGAACCTATTAACTCTATGCTTTCTCCGTCTATATATAACTCTTCTTTAACCATTAAAACCTTTGTCTAAAATTATCCATACTAAACTCTAAATCTATCTCTAGATTAAATATATTGTCTACAGCATTAACTTTCTCCTCCCAATTATTCTCTATATTTTTTATTGGTAGTCTTCTTATTTCTGTACTTCCAGAGGGTGCTGTATAGCTATCTAATAAGTATATCTCTGGACTTTCTATAAGTTCTAGAAGCCAGTTAAATTTGTCAGCGTCAACCCAATCTGAGATTAGTTTCATCTTAGATATAGACTTAGTATAATATTGAACCTTTTCTCTGTTTGCTATTGAGTAGTCTATAGCACCTGTTGAGGTGTTTAAATCGTTTGGAGTAGTTTTAAAAAACTTTCTCTCTATGTCTTCAGTATGTCTAGAAACCTTTGTAAAATTATAATAATCAAAACCGCCTAAACTATTTAAAAACTCTAGTCTTCTAGTTTCATACCTACAAGCGGTGTCTATATTAAACCACATTTTCTCAGATACATAAGCTGAGCCGTTCTTTAATTGTAAACTATAAGAGGTTGCTGTAGTTGCTACTATAGGCTGTGATCCTGTTGAGACTCTACTACTTACAATAGCGTTTAATGTAGTGGGGGCTGATGGTATTCTAAGGTGTCTTTGTGACGATAAGTTTTGAAGAGATAAAACGGATAAGTCTAAGTCCGTACCGCTAGAGTTATAAGTCTGTAACTCTACACTATCAAAAACCCCTATAGACTGGTCATATAAAATATATAAATATCCCTCGTCAGTATATTCTAAAGATAAGTTTTTTACGTTGTTTTGTGAAACCCCTTTTGGTTGATTAGTTAAAAACCTTCTAGTAGTTGCATTTGTTATGAATTTTAAATAGTAGTCTGTAGACTGATAGTCATAAAAATTAACTAAGTCTCTTCTATAGTTTGGTAAAGCTCCGTTTATAACAACTAGGTTAACACTAGCTACTGGTGAAGCGTCTCCAATAGTAACGTCCTGGGGTATTGAAGTAGTAGCTGTACCACCTAAATAGTGAATCCAACCAAACTCTAAAGTAAATTGTTTCCAACTATTAGTATTAAAAAATATTGACTCTATATTCGTTCCGTTAAGGGTTCCTATGTCAGTAGTTAAATAGCTTTCCATAATACCAGACAAATCGAAGCGACCATATCCGTTAGTAGTTGGGGGGACTTTTAAACGTCCTACTGTAGTCGATCCGTCCTTAACGTCTATTAGATAGGCAAAGCCAGTATAGTTTCTAATAGTGTTACTAGTCTCATACATTACAACCTCGACTGGATTGTAGACCGTTCTATAGTTTTGTGGTATATGTTTTACTTGTAAACTCATTTTTCTAATATTTCTTTTAATCCTTTTGCTACTCTTTCACCAGATACTATTCTAATATCTGTTTTAAATCTATTAAAGGTTTCACCATAAAAAGTTTCTTGCATACAATTGTCAAAAAAGAATCTAGGTCTAATACCTTTGTGAGCTATTGAGGTTCTAACAGCATACTCGTTTAAACCCTTACTCTTAGCCCATTGTTTTATGTGATTAACACTAGGACCTTTCTTAAACTGATAAGGACTATTAGGGGCTTTAATTTCCCAACCTTGACCTTTTAACTTTCCACTCTTTCTAGTTCCACCAATACCCTTAACCCCTTTATTAACGTAGTCGTAATAGTCAGCTAAAAACAAAGTAGCTGTCATTCTAAAACCAAACATTTTTACAGGCATTTTTATTGATTCTAATAAATTACCCTTATAAGTTAGTTTCTCTTTCTGGACCGATTGCTTTAGACAAAAAACCATATCAGCGGCAATATTATTAAACACCTCAGCTAGTGTATTAGGGTTGTCTATTTTAACCTCTTCTAGTTGGTTAACATCAAAGCCAAATATATCTAACTGGTCGCTCATCTATGCTTTAATTTTTGCATTTGGTCTTTATGTATTTGCATTTCCATTTTTTGTTTATCACTATAATAGGCTACTACATTTAACGCTTTTATTACATTCCATTCTAAAACCTCATCCCATTTATCTATCCTACTATTAGTCAAATTATCTAATGTTGACCACCATCCCCACTTTTTACTGAAGCTATCTCTATCTCCGCTTCCCTCTTCAGTCTCTGAGCTTCCTCTATCAAAGAGGTTTTTATAGTTTCCGTTAAGGTGTCCAAGTGATTGTAAAAAAAAACCCCTATTGGATAAGCTATAGTAATAGGCATATTAGTTAAAAAGTTATCTGACGTTTTCCTTAGTAGCTCACCGTCTACCTTAATATCTCTCCACCTAAAAAACTTCTTTTCTACTGGTCTACAAATAGTAGTTAATATATGATGTAAATTATTAAATATAACTTCCTCATTGTCTTTAGCGTTTTGTAGTATTTCCATATTATTTATGTACTCTCCAAACAATAAACTTTTAGCATCTAATTTAAACTCATAGTATTTACCACCTATTTTAAATCTTTTGTCTTTTAGTTTTTTAGGTATTTCAGTTTCTAGAAAATACATTTTTTCTTTAATTGTTTTGTATTGATCTAGACTAATGTTTTTTATAACCTCTTTCTTTTCACCAGTTAAGACAGCTAGTATATTAACTACCCTTTGTATTGGTGTTAGTTCTGAATTTAGTATTGGTCTTAAATTAATATAGTTTCCTATAGTAACGTCTTCCCACTTTGTTGGTATTGTAATATTCATATTTCTATATATAACAAATTATTTAATTATAACAAAAGTACCTAAAAATAAATTTAATTAAAACCTCATCAACTAAACACCAACTAAATAAAACAACTCAATATCTATTTAAACACTATTTAGATGAGTTCTAAGACACTTTAATAGTTTTCTAGTGTATTTATATAGGTTAAGGTCTTTAAGTAGCTTAGAGGTTATTATATTGATTGTGCTAGTTTTTGAGTTTAAATAATAACGAAAAGATATTATCTTATCTTTTCTTATCTTATATAACCCCATTTGCTCAGCATTTGCATAGCATTTGCTCAGCATTTGCTAATTTTCTTCCTGTAAAATAAAAAGGGGTAACGCTCTTTTGCCGACTACCCCAATTTCCAAAACATATAATCTAATGAAGATTTTTGCTTATTCAAATATACTAAATTAAAACAATTTATATTCAGCTTCTTTTATTCTTTTTTGAGCTATGTTAAAATAGTTTTCATCTTGTTCTATACCTATAAAGTTTCTATTTGTGTTCTTTGCTGCTACTCCAGTACTTCCGCTTCCCATTGTGAAATCTAATACTGTTTCGTTTTCGTTGGTGTATGTTTTTATTAAATACTCCATTAATTCAATAGGCTTTTGTGTTGGGTGGTGCTTATTAAGTTTCCTTTCTGCGTTACTGCCTATTTGTCCAGGTTTTTTATATTCCAATATTCTCATAGGGTATCTTAAATCGCTTTTATATTCAGCATCTTTTACACAATCAAATATTTCTATTTTTTTAGTACCACCTTTTCTTTTATACATTTTGCTTTGTATCATTTGCGGGTTGTATAATGGTTGTTTAGAATAAAAAATACTTATTTGTTCAATGTTGTTCATTGGTCTTTTTCTGCATTGAAAAGGGTCACTTCCATTAGGTTTAACCCATATCCAATCATATTTATAATTCTTAATATTACTCATTCTTAAAGCACTACTAAACGGTTCACTACCAAATAATACTATTGCACCATTAGGTTTTATAATCCTATTAAGTTGTTCCCACATTAAATCAAAGTCTATTACACTATCCCACTTACACGCTGTTGTGCCATAAGGAGGGTCTGTTATAATTGCATCAATACTACTATCTTTTATTGAATTCATTACTTTTAAACAATCTCCTTTATGTAGTTTAATCATAATTTTATCGTATTGAATACCAGCCTTTATTATTTTGTTTTAAATGTATTAAAGCAACGTATCTCAAAGCGTCTAGTAAGTGGTCTGATCCTATAGGCTTTTGTAGACTATTTCCGTTTTTGTCAGTAGCCCATTTGTAAGTCCTAAACTCTCGTCTAAGGTTGCTACTATTAACAACATTAATTTTAAAACGTTTTAAGATGTCTATTCCGTTTAATATACTATCTCTACCCTTAGTAGCTGGTTTAGCGTTTAAACCTAATCTATATATCTCTTCTATTGACTTAGGCTCAGCACTATCACAAATGACCTCATCTCTACCTATTATAGGTCTTAGTTTTTCTGCTAGGTCCTGGTTAGTTAATTCTCTTTCGTATATGATTTCTTTTAAGTATAGCTCGTCATCTTTACGATATACAGCAACACAAGCTGAGGGGTCTATACTATAGCCAAAGTCTAAGCCATAAGCCACTAGCCTACAATCTGGCATACTATCAACATACTTTACATTCTCATAGACTAGACCGCTAATATTACCATACTCACCTAAGCCGTATATTTTCCAGAACTCTTTATCTGTTTGCTGTAAGTATTCTATTTCTTTAATTAGTGACTTAGGTAGAAACGAATTATTTTTATAGTTAGATACTATTACCTCAACGTCATTAACCTCGTTAGACCTCTTTATTTCTAGCTCCTGGTTAATCCAAATCTGCTCATCGTCTGGGTTAAAGTCTAAGAATATTTTATTCTCTGTCCTCATTAGTAACTGGAAAAACTCCTGTTTATATTCTAATTCGTTAGCCTCATTGCAATATAGTATATTTCTTTTAGCACCTCTCAGTTTTTGTTCGTCATCAGCACCTATAAATTCTACAAGTCTCTTTCCGTATCTGTATTGTTTTTTAGTTTTATTATGATCTACCTTAATATACCACCCTTCGGCTTTTAATATGTCCTCAAAGTCTCTAATAACAGTGCCATCTAGATTAGTTCTATACTTTCTAACTGTAGTCCATACCCCCTCACTTATATAGTTGCCGTCACCATAATTACCACTAATTAACCACAAAGCACACAATTGATTTAGAGACCAAGTTTTACTACTTCTAGTACCACCTCGATTAATTACTATCTTAGCTTTGGAATCGTAGTTACGCTCAAATATTTCAGTCGCTTCCACGCTTTATGTTGATATTGATATTATGAACTGTCTGTTCTATTTCCTGTTTGTCTGGAGCGTTTAAACCGAACATCTTAGCTATTGAATCATAGGCCCCTCTATAGTCCGATCCTTTGACCATTTCCTTAAGTAAATAAAACTTAGCTTTCTGTTCCTTAGAAAGGTTTTCTTTTGCTGCTAGGTCCATTAAATACTCCCAGCTTTGTATCATTTTAAAGTAACCCTCAGCTACTTCCTTTCTAGTTATTTGAAAGTCCTCAGCCTCTTTTTTTTGTAACTCGCTCACCCTTAGGGAAATTTTAGGGTCTGATAAGAGTCTATGCCCTTCTACAGATATTGCTTCATTAGATGTAGTTTTAGCAACATCATAAGCTCGTCTATAAGCCTCTGTAGCGTTACCAGTGTTAACATACTCTTCAGCAAATTTACGTTGTTTAGGTGTTAGCTTTTTAGTCATTTAAAACATTCTTATTTGTTGTTTGTGTTGTTTTAGTCTTTTCATTGCGGCGTTGTAATACTCCGTATCTAACTCGCAAGCTGTTAAATCAAAGTTTAAGTTATGGCAAGCTAAAGCAATAGAGCCAGAGCCTAAATGAGTATCAAGTATCTTGTCGCCCTCTTTTCCGTAGTTGATTAAAAGCCATTCATATAACTTTACTGGTTTTTGTGTTGGGTGTATTTTATTTTTATTTTTATATGTTGAATATTTAAATAATTTAGCAACTTTTTTAAAAGAGTGCCAAGCAAATTCACAATCGCTAAAACTCATACCCTCTGGACTACCTTTTTCCCATATGCAGAAACCATAACAAGGTGGTAAATCAAAATAATTACCACCCCAAATAATTTGATTTATACTAACTCTTTTTAATTCTTCAAAATACTTTTTACTAGGAATTTGTTTATCCCAATCCTTTGGCTTCCATTTTCTATTTTTTAATTTAGTATGTTTTACACCATTGCCCACTCCCATATTCATATT
>Ga0181414_1000167_pt1 | contig 19555 bp, 24 predicted proteins | sample 37SPOviralmetaG_FD_130139 | JGI IMG/M metagenome (GOLD analysis project Ga0181414, IMG submission 130139) | Marine viral communities from the oligotrophic San Pedro Time Series (SPOT) site, San Pedro Channel, CA, USA - 37 SPOT_SRF_2012-11-28 | ecosystem: Environmental > Aquatic > Marine > Strait... | reverse complement strand
AATACTGTTAAATATGAATGTGAGGTATGCAAAGAACGTTTTGACGAAACTGCTAAGACAACAATGTTACGAAAGGGAGAATGGAGAGCAACAAACAAAGAATATAAAGGAAAAACTGCTGGGTTTTGGTTAAATGGCCTTGCATCACCTTATGGTTGGTTTTCATGGGCAGAAATGGTAGAAGAATTTTTGAAAGCTAAAGATGACCCTGCATTAATGCGTACTTGGACTAATACAAGAAAAGCAGAAACCTTTTCTTATGAATATCAATCAAAATTAAATGCAGAAGCATTACTAGAAATTAGAGAAAATTATTTACCTGGTGAAATACCTAAAGAAGTTGTTTGTTTATGTATGGGCGTTGATGTACAGGGTGGTATGGGATCAGCTACACAAAGACTAGAAGCTAGTTTATGGGGTTTTGCACCTGATCCTTCTGGTATTGCCGAACAAATGTATTTAATTGACCATTCTGTTATTTATGGTGATCCTAACCAAGCTGAAGTATGGAAAGGGTTAGATATTTTATTAACACAAACTTTTGAACATCCAGATGGCGGTAAATTAAAAATTAGCAGTTGTGCAGTGGACTCTGGTGGTTTAGCTACGCAATCAGTATATGATTATTGTACAAAACGTAAAGGTCAAGGAGTTATTGCTATAAAAGGTAGTAGTAGAGGTGGTGTTCCGTTAATTGGTAAAGGTAGTAGAGTAGATATTAATTATAGTGGTCGTATTAGGAAAAAATCTGGTGTTGTGTATATAATTAATACAGAAGACATAAAAGATAGAATTTTTAGTAAAATAAAATCAAAGGAAAAAATACATTTTCACGCAGAAACAACAGAAGATTATTTTAAAGAATTGACGGGCGAATATAGAACACAAAAAACAAATAAAAAAGGTTATCCAGTTAGTACATATGAAAAAAAACCAAATCAAGCAGTAGAAAAGCTAGATTGTTGTGTATATGCCTATGCTGGCTATTCTTTGCTCTTAAAAACCGTTCCAAAGGGCTTATTTTTTACTAATTATGCTAAAAAGTTGTTAAATAACACTAATTTAAATACAAAAAACACGCTAAGATCAAGACAGAAGCCTCAAAAATCTTCTTATGTCACAAATTGGTAGTTATTTATGAACATTCCTAAAAGTTTACGTTCTGGTAGTACATGGACGTGGCGAGAAGATAGTCTTGTAGATCCTTATGGTGATGCTATACAAAGTACAAACTCATGGGCGTTAACATATTATATAAGAACAAATAGTGCAAGTGGTACTACTGTTGTTGGCAGTACTTATGGTACTGGTTGGCAATTTGATGTTACTGCTACTAATACAGCCCCAATATCAGCAGGTGATTATTTTTGGCAAGCCGAAGCAACTAAAGGTGCTTTAAAATATGATGTTGGCAGTGGCTCGTTAAAAGTTTTACAAAGTTTAGTTTATACAGGTGGCGTAAGTTCAATTCAAGGTAAGTCACAAATTGAACAAGACCTAGACGCAGTGCAAGTTGCAATAAGAACTTTAATTAGTGGCGGTGCTGTAAAAGAATATGCTATCGGTGGCCGTAGTTTAAAAAAATGTGAATTAGCAGATTTAACTGCATTAGAAAGTAGGTTAAAATTTGAACTTAAAAAAGAACAAAAAGCAGAACTTATAAGAAATGGTTTAGGCAATCCACATAAAATGTTAGTGAGGTTTAACTAATGGGCATTAGAACAGCATGGCGTGAATTATGGAAAGGCAACCCACGCACTATAAAAAAAAGAGGTTTTGCAGGTGCAAAATTAGATAATTTAACAAGTGGTTGGGTGCGTAGTACTAATAGTGCAGATAGTGCATTAAAAGGAGATTTAAAAAGGTTAAGAAATGGATCTAGGCAACTTGTTAATGATGTTGATTATTGCAAGCAAGCTGTAAGAAATATAGTTGATAATATTGTTGGTACTGGTGTTAAATTGCAATCACAGGTAAGGATGCAGAGGGGCAATAAGTTAGATACAAAAATGAATACTACAGTTGAAAAAAACTTTAAACATTGGGGTTATAAAGATAGTTGTGATGTTGCTGGTCGTTTATGTTTTGATGATATTACTCGTTTAGCTGTACATAGTATGGTGCAAGATGGTGAATGCTTTATAAGAATAATAAGAGGTAAAAAATTTGGTCGATCTACAGTACCACTAGCGTTAGAAGTGTTAGAAGCAGATATGTGCGACCTTGACTATACAGGCAAGTCAACTAATAAAAATCAAGAATGGAGGATGGGCGTTTTAGTAAATGAATGGCAACGACCTATTAAATATGCATTTTTTAGTAGACACCCTGGAGATAGTTTATTTATACAAAGTCCTACTACTAAAGATAAACATGTTTTAGTTGATGCAAAAGACGTTATACATTTATACAGAATAGAAAGACCAGGACAAACAAGGGGTATTCCTTGGATGAGTAGCAGCTTAAATAGGATGCACCATATAGAAGGTTATGAAGAAGCAGAAGTTGTAAGGGCTAGACTTGGTAGTTCTTTAATGGCATATATTACAAGTCCAGAAGGTGAGCTTAGTGGTGACGAAGTTGTAGATGACGATAGAGTTTTTGATATGAGTCCTGGTGCTATTAGATATCTTGCACCTGGTGAAACTGTAAATGTTCCTACATTTGATGCACCCGATGGACAATTTGAACCGTTTTTACGTGAAATGTTAAGAGCATTAGCAGCAGGTATAGGTTGTAGTTATGAAAGTATTTCTAGAGATTATTCACAAACAAATTATTCTAGTAGTCGTTTATCTTTACTACAAGATCACGAAGCATTTAAAGCATTGCAATACCAGTTAAGAGAAAACTTTTTATCTATTGTGTTTGAGGAATGGTTAGAAGCTGCTGTATTGTCAGGTACTTTACAACTGCCAACATATTTAGACGAACCTAATAAATATAAAATGGTTAAATGGTTGTTTAGGGGTTGGGGATGGGTTGACCCTATGAAAGAAGTACAATCTGCAAAAGAAGCAATACGTGCAGGCTTAAAAACACAATCACAAGTAATTGCAGAAATGGGTGGCGATTTAGAGGAATTATTAATGACTAGAAAAAATGAAATTGATATGGCTGCTGAACTTGGGTTAGAATTTGATACAGAAGTTAAGGCTAATACGCAAGAATCTAGTAACATAGAACCAACACCTAATGAAAATTATGAACAAGCGTGATTATGAGGAGAAATCATTACAACGTGATTTTACTTTAGAAATAAAACAAGTTGAGAAAGAAGATAGGATTATTGAGTTTCCTTTTAGCTCAGAACAACCTGTCGAGCGTTATTTTGGTAGTGAAGTACTTGAACATAGTAGAGATGCAGCAAATTTAAATAGGCTTAATGATGGCGCACCGTTTTTATGGAATCACGATCCAATGCAAGTATTAGGGGTAGTAGAAAGAGCATATATTGATGAAAAAAAGAAACGTGGTTATGCAAGAGTAAGATTTAGTGAAGAAGAATTTGCACAAAGTAAATTAAGAGATGTAAAAGATAAAATTCTACGTAATATATCGTTTGGTTATGTAATTAACAAGGCTGAAGAAATTGATAACACCGTTTTAGTTCGTGACTACGAAGTTTTTGAAATATCACTTGTTTCAATTCCAGCAGACGCATCGGTCGGGGTAGGACGTTCAATAAATAATAAAATTGCACAAAACGATATGCAAAATAACAATAAAAAGGATAATATGTTGTTAGAAACTAATATTTCTGCATCTTCTGATGCTTTGCCCACTAAATTAACTATTAAAAACATGACCACTAACGAAAAAGAACTCGATTTAGTGCGTTCAGAAGATGCCGTTAACAAGGCTCTTAAATCTGATCGTGCTAGGTTTGATCAAATAAGAAAAACAGGTAAAAAATATGATATGGATGAAATTGCAGACGAATACATTAGAGATGGACGTTCTGTACAGGAATTTAACCAAGCTGTAATGGATCAATGGAATCCACAAAAAATAACACCAAAACCACAAGATGCGGAAATTGGTTTAAGTGAAACAGAAAGCAGAAGTTTTAGTTTTATTAAAGCTTTAAACTACCTTGCTAATCCTGGTGATAGATCAGCAGCAGAAGCGGCAGCTTTTGAAATTGAAGCATCTAATGCAGCAGCAAAAAAAGCAGGTAGAGTTTCTAGAGGTATTACAGTTCCTTATGATGTAATGCGTAGAGATTTAAAAACCTCACCTGCAACACAAGGCGGTAATTTAATACAAACAGATCTTGATACTGCTAATTTTATTGATCTTTTACGTAATAATTCAGCATTAGATCAAGCTGGGGCAACTACTCTTACTGGTTTACAAGGTAACATTGCAATACCTAGACAGTCAGGCGCAGCTACTGCTTATTGGGTTGCTGAAGGTGGCGCACCAACAGAATCACAGCAAGCAATACAACAAGTTTCTATGATTCCTAGAACTTGCGGTGCTTTTACTGACATTTCTAGAAAACTATTAATTCAGTCATCTATTGACGTAGAAACAATGGTGCGTAATGACATTGCACAAGTTATTGCTTTAGAAATTGATCGTGTTGCACTATATGGTACAGGCGCAGCAAACGAACCTTTAGGTTTACATAACACTGCTGGCATAGGGTCAGAAGCAATTACTGCTAACAATCCTACATTTGCTCAAGTAGTAAATATGGAAAGTGATGTTGCAAGTGCTAATGCATTAATGGGCAACCTTGCTTATATAACAGGTGCAACCATTAGGGGTGCAATGAAAGTAAAGACTAAGGATTCTGGTTCTGGTCAGTTTTTATGGGGCGGTGACAACACAGTTAACGGGTACCCTGCATTTATGTCTAATCAGGTTGAAGCTGGTGACATTTGGTTTGGTAACTGGTCTGATTGTATTATTGGCTATTGGTCTTCATTAGATCTTTTAGTTGATCCTTATACACACTCAACAAGCGGTACTATTCGTATTACTGCATTACAAGATGTAGACGTTGCATTTAGACATGCAGCATCATATAGCTTAGGTGCATAATTATGAAGCTTAAAGTTTTACGGTCTTTTCTATGGGCTGGTCAAGTTATTAAAGTAGATGACATTTTTGAAATAGATTCTATTCAAGCAACTGATTTAATCAACTCTGGAAAGGCCATCGAAACTTTAGAAGTTGTTGAGGAAATTGTAGAACCTCAAGTAAAACCTAAAAAAACTACTAAACGTAAAAAAACTTTACCCCTTTCTGAATAATGACTATTCAAAATTTAGGTTCTAAAACTACTGCTTTAGACCTCTTACCTAACGATGTTGTAGCCGCAACTGGTGTTGGATCTGCTATTGACCTACAAGGTTATGAAGGTAGTGGTGCATTTATCTTATCTGCTGAAGCCGGTGGATCAGGTATTACATATGCTGTAAAAATTACAGAATGTTCTACTTCTGGCGGTACATATTCTGATGTAACAGATGGTGCATTTACTACTACAAGTGCTAATACAGCTAAGTTTGAAAAAATCTTTTTAAATGTTTCATCACTAGAACGTTTTATTAAGGTTTCAACAACAGTTGCTGGTGGAACTGGTGCAGGTGCTTTATCTGTAACAGGTTTAGTATCAGCTAAGTATGGCTAATGTCATTTGCAGATGATTTAACAACTATGTTTGGTTCCCCTTTTGGTGTTTCTTGCACTTCTGGGGGAACTACTGCAAATGGTATTTTAAACCAACCAACAGAACTAATAGCAAATGAGCAAGTTATATCAGTAGGTTATATATTGCATTGCAAAAATACAGATTTTGGTTCTTTAGTGGCTGGAGATGCAATTACAGTTGATGGCACAGCATATACTGTTAGAAACAACGCAGCAGAATTAGATGGTTTAACTAGAGAAATTACTTTACAAAAAAATTAATGACAAGTAAAAGAGAAAATATATTAGCAAGAATATTAACAATTGTTACACCTACAACAGGCATATCTAATAGAGCATATAGAGATAGAGTTGTAGCTTTAACAAGAACAGAAACACCAAGTATATTAATTGAAGGTGTTAGCGATAGTGCGGAACAAAATACAAGTTTACCTACATTAGATTGGTCTTTAACTGTAAGATGTAGTGTTATTGTCCGTTCTTCTACACCTGTTACAACATCAGATGCAACTGTTGTTAATATGCATAGTCGAATAATGGCAGATTTAACATTAAATGGGTATGCAATAGATGTACAACCTAATAATGTAGATATACAAACTATTGATTCAGATCAACCTACAGGAGTTATAGCTTGTGAATATCTTGTAAGATATAGAACAGAAATTAATGATTTAACCCAATAGTAGTTACATTATTTGTATAAAGGTTTATTATAAATACATAACATAGCGTCTATTAAGTAAATGGCAAAATTAACACGCAAAAAAACTATCCTAGTAAAAAATGAAAGTTCATATGGTGTTGATGCGTCACCAACTGGTGGTGCTAATGCTATTTTAGTCAGAGATCTTGAAGTTACACCATTAGAATCTGATACTGTAGATCGGGAATTAATTAGAGGATTTTTAGGAAATTTTGAAACTTTACTAAGTAATCAACGTGCAACTGTTACTTTTACTTGTGAACTTGTGGGATCAGGCGCAGCCGGAACAAGCCCAGCATATGGAGTGGCTTTAGAAGCATGCTCAATGGCCGTTACAACTGTTAGTGCTACAAGTAATACTTATGCACCTATAAGCGACCCTTCAAGTATGAAATCTGTGACCATATATGTAAATATGGATGGCGTAAATCATGCAATAACAGGATGTAGAGGTACATTTACAATTAATATGGAGCTTAACGAAATTCCCACCATAACTTTTGAATTTACAGGCAAATTTAACAATCCAGCGGACGTGACGCTACCGACTTGCACCTATGCAAACCAGGCCGATCCAATTTTATTTAAAAATGGCAATACTTCTTCATTCCAGTTTTACGGTTTTGCCGGTGCGTTGCAATCTTGGGAGTTAGACATGGCTAACGAAGTTATATTTAGAGAGCTTGTTGGCGGTACAAAAACTATTGATATTGTAGATCGTAAGCCGTCAGGTACTTTAACTGTTGAAGCCGTTGCTGTAGGTGGTTCTGGTCATAATTTCTTTACTGATGCAACAAGTGGTAATACTGGAACAAATAAATTAACTCATGGTACAGTCGCAGGTAATAAAGTAGAAATTAGCTGTCCAACTTCTGACGTAGGCGCACCAAGTTATACTGATACTGACGGTATTCAAATGTTAGAACTTCCATATGTAGCTGTACCTAATAGTGGAAATGATGAAGTATCAATTAAATTCTTTTAATAGCGTAAATTAATATTAAGGGGTAAACTCTAGTTAGATATTAGATTTTTATGTTTATCCTTAAAAAAGAAGCCACATTTATGCACCCAATTACTTTTTATACTCCTGGTGATGGTGGCATACAAAACGAAAATACATTTGATGCAAAATTTAAAATATTAAGCAATACAAGAATTAATGAAATAAGAATATTAGCAGCAAAAAAAGAAACAGAAATATCTAAAGGTATTTTTGAAGGTGTTGATATATCAGATACTAAAATTGCTGAAGAAATTCTTGTTGGTTGGGAAGGAATTACAGATGGTGATAAAGATATTCCATATACAGCAGCAACAAAAAAACAAGTATTAGAAATACCAATTTTAGGTGCAATTTTGTGTGAAGAATATTTTAATGAGATGGCGAAAAGAAAAACAAAAAACTAGAAGGGGCGGCTGCGTATTTTGCTGGTGATATTGTGATAGATGAAACTTTATCAGATGCAGAAGCCCTGGGTGTAAAAGGTTTACCAGAACCAAAACAAGATTATTTTGAAGTTATACCTGAAAATTGGTTAGCAGTTAATATTTTTACAGATATTTCTACACAATGGCGCTCAGATAATGGGCATTTGATTGGTTTAGATTACAACGCATTAGCATGGATTTTTGAGTTAAAAAAAGACAATATAAAAAAACCTAAAGAATTATTTGCAGACATACAGGTAATAGAGGTTAAAATAATAGAAATAGTAAATAAAAAAAATAAATAATTATGGACATGTCAACGAGTTATACCATAAAAGCAAAAGTTACAGGACAAGATGCAATTGGTGGTTTAAATAAAGGATTAGGAAAATTAAAGACAACAACTAATAATAACGTAGCTGCAATGAATAAATTAAGAACAGCAGCAGGTAACGCAATAGGAGCATTAAAGGCATTAGCACCTGCTATAGGTGTTGCTGCTATGGGTAAATTTGTTAGTGATACCTTAACTGCTGGTGATCGGTTAGAAAAATTTAGTCAATCAACAGGCGTTGCAGTTCCTTTACTAGATAAAATGCGTAAAGCTTCAGAACTAGCTGGTACTGATTTTAAAACTTTAGTAAAAACTTTTCCAATGTTGGCTAATAATATAAATCAAGCTTCATTAGGTAATAAAAAATTAAGTGCAGCTTTTGGTGATTTAGGAATTAATGTACATAATACCGATGGTACTTTAAGAGCTACTGATGCAGTACTTTTAGATATTGCAGATGAATTTGCAAATATGAAAGATGGTGTAGACAAAGCTAGTTTTGCATATGATATTTTTGGAGGTAAAACAGGTGAACAATTAATACCTTTATTAAATGGTGGTCGTGAATCAATAGAAGGTTTAGGAACGGCAATGACTGAACATGGAGTAAAAAGAATGGCTGCTTTTAACGATAGTCTTACTAATATCCAACATCTTTTTCAAGATGTATTTGTTAGTCTTACTGAAGCTTTACTTCCAGCTTTTGAAAAGTTTGTTGGTGTAATATCTAAAATTGTAAATGTATTTGTTAGTTTACCAAAACCAGTTCAAGCTATTATTGGTTCATTAGGTATTTTAGTTCCAGCAGTAGTTACTTTAGTGCCATTATTAGGTGCAATGGCTTTTTCAATTAAAGCTATAGCTGCTATAAAACTTGGTGCTATGTTTACTGCTGCTGTACCTGCAATTGCTGGTTTAGCTACTGCTTTTGCCCCGTTATTAATAGGTGGGGCTATTGTTGTTGGTATAATTGCTTTAGGTAAATTAATTGGTACAGTTGCAGGTCATATATATGTAGCAAGAGATCAAATAGGTGAAGTTATGAAAACTATTGGACAAATATTAATATCTCCTTTTACTACTTTTGTAGATAATGTAAAAACTACTTTTATAACTGTTGTTAATGGTATAAGAGGGGCATTTAATGCTATACCTAATATTGTTAAAAATGCTATTAGTGCAGCAACAGCACCTATACGAGGTTTTATATCAATGATAAAAAGGGCATTAGCATTATTACGTAGTTTTAAACGTAAAAAAACTAAAAGTAATACTGGAGATCGATCATCACCAACACCAATGGCAACAGGTGGCATGGTAACAAGTCCTACTTTAGGTTTAATAGGTGAAGCTGGTTCTGAATATGTAATCCCAGCACGTAAAGCAGGTGCATTTAGTAGAAATTATTTAGCAGGTATGAGAGGAGGCGCAGCAATTCCAAGATTTGCAGAAGGTGGTTTTGTAGCACCACAAACAAATGTATCTATACAAACAGGTGCCGTAACACAAATGGATGGCACTAATTTTATTACTACAAATGATTTAGCTTCTGCTGTTCAAAGTGGTATAGATCAGACATTAACACTATTACAATCTGATTTAAGAACTAGACGTTCATTAGGTATGGCATAATGGCTGATTTTGATATATTAACTTTTTTAGAATATTACGCTGATAAATCTAGCGTTTTAAATGGTAGCGGTAAAAGATCACCTACTAATGCATATCAAAATTTTTATCAATCTGCACAAAACCTTACAGCAGATTTAGCTATAGATCAAACAATAAATTTCACATATCTAGCATTTGATGCTAGTGGTTTTGCATCTACTGAAGCATCAAGTATTAGTGATTTAACAATAAATTTAGCTGCTACTGCATCTATTATTGACCTTACAGATACAGCAATTGGTGGTGATTGTCTTGTAATTGCAACTTTATATACTCAATCTATAGGACAAGATATATTTAGTAATTCTGCAAGCTTGGTTTGTAGATATATTGGCACAATTGATAATGCTAATATTAATGATACTACCGTTACATGGACTGTTAGCCCTGCAATATCTAAACAAAAAGCACAAATACCATCTAGACGTATTAGTAGTGATTTAATGGGTAGGTTTATAGCAATATGAATAATTTAATATTTGGTATTAAAATTAATGCTATTTTAGAAGATGGCACTGAAGTAGATAATGTTATTGGCGAAATTATTAATAATAAAAGAGTTTATAAATTATCAGATAATACAGTTTTAACTGGTACAAAAAAAATCAAAACGATTAAATTTGCAACATTTACAGTACCCGCAGAATTACTACCTTTTATAATGTCTAAGGAGAACTTATAATGGTTAGAAGAATACAAAGAATTGGTAGAATTGGTACAACTTTTGTAGGGGGTCATTTAAGAAATAAATCAGGCTTTTTAGCAAATGCACAAAAAAAATCAGAGGTAGGGCAAGATTCACAAGTTTTAGATGAAAGTTTAGATAATTTTAAAAAGCCTAATAGCGATTTAGATGTTTCACAAAAAATTGCATTAACAGGTGAAACAGTCCCTATAGTTTTTGGTAAAAGAGCTAATAATATTGGTGGTGTTTGGATACAACCTTCTTTAATAAAAGCAGGTACAGATAATTTTGTACAAAAATTATTATATGTTATATCACAGGGAGAAATTCAAAGCACACCAGAAAAAACAAAAGCATTTGCTGGACTTACAAAATTAACTTTCTTAGATGATACATCTATAACATTAAATCATATTTACAGTTCTGCTAGTACTTTAGCAACTACACCCAACTCATGTCCCATCACTGGAACTGGTTTATATTGTGGTAATGATATATATTCTTTTTTAAATCCTGTTGTTAAAACTTCTGGGTCAACATTACAATTACAACCAGATTTTGCGCTTGATTTTTTTAATACACGTACCCTAACTATAGGCACAGGAGACACAACTAATATTACATTTACCGCGTCATTGCAGGTTTTTGATTTAGAGACAGGAGCAAATGTAACAACAGCATATAATACTTTTATAGGTGCTAGTACAAGTAATTATATATTTAATAGCTCTCTCGACTCTAGTGGTAATGTAACAGGTGGACGTGCTGTTGGAACTATTTTTGATTTAGCAACTTTTGCAGGGGTTTCGGGTTTATTAGATCCTTATCCAAACAACGCTGCTTTACAACAAATAAGTAGCGGTAGAACTAAATTTATTTTTAAATATACATTTGTATCAATAGATAATCAAACTAATACTGGTAATCCTGCAAGTACAGGAACATTAGAAGGTACACAAGAAGAAGTAATAATTGGAACAAGCACAACCGTTCAAAACACGTCAAATAATAATAGTAGTTTTGCCGATATAACATTTTTATCTACAAGTGGTAATTTATATGAACAACCAAGTTCAGGAACTTTTCCAAAAACTACAAAACAATTATATATATTTTATGAACAGGGTGTAAAAGTAGATTTATTTAGTGCTGGATTATCAGGTTCTAGTTATACAAATAATGCAAGTAATCAGTTTATAGATTTAGCAATGCATTTATTTAAGTTATATAAAAAAATTGATGGTAATAATACCGCAACAATAGTTGCACCTGTTGAGCTATCTAACTTGCAAAGCTTATCTACATTTTGTAGTAATAACAGTATGTTTTTTAATGGCATAATTTCTAAAACTGTTAATATTGTGGATTTTATAACCAAAACATCACCATTTTATTTTTTATCTTTTTTATCTGTAGGTGGTAAATATCAATTCGCCCCAATATTACCAGTAAACGGTAGTAATCAAATTGATACAACAGCACTAACCCCTACTGTTACATTTACAGAAGCTAATATTATTCAAGGTACATTTAAAAAAGGTTATTTAAGTGTAGAAGAAAGAAGAGATTTTATAGCTAATTGTATTTATACAGAATGTGTTCCTACAGCAGTGGCAAGAAGAAAAACAGTAAGTGTTAGATTTACTAGTAGTGCATTAGATTCACCAACAGAACAATTTGATATGAGTGATTTTTGTGCTGATGTAAACCATGCTATTCTGTATGCAAAATATGAATTGGCAAGACGTAAACATAGTACACACAATATAAGTTTTTCTACACCATTACTAACAACAGCCCTTATACCAACAAACATTATAAAATTACAATTACAACGTAAAAATAGCGTAGGGGATGACAGGACAGAGGTAAATTACTATCAAGTATCTAGTATTACGTATGATAATGATGGTGTAAGTAATATAGAAGCTGCACATTTTCCAGTAGATGCTAATACTAAATCTGAAATATCTTTAGAAATAACAACTGGTACTTTTACTGTTTTACAATGACTGTTTTCCCCTCATTAGAACCAACAACTAGAGCATTTTTATATGGAAATTATCCTCAAAATATACATGAAGGTTTAAGCGGTGGTAACGTGCGGTTTTTAGTAGGCACAAGCCGACTTTTGCAAAGATTAACAATTACATATGAATATCTTACGGAAACAGAAGCACAAACATTATTAACACATTACAACGGACAAAACGGATCTATAGAACCTTTTGATTTATCTAATTCAGTATGGGCAGGTTATTCTACACCACCTGTTAGCAGTAGCAATTATAAATGGCGTTATAATAATGCATTCCAAATATCTTTATCATCACCTACTAGATATAGTACATCTATAGAACTTATTACTGTACCTATATAATGGCTACTTTTCCATCACTTACACCCACTACAAGATTATATACACCTGGTGATTTTCCTAGTGCGATACAATCATCTTCTAGTGGTACTACAACAGGTTTTAGACGTGGTAACAGGCGTATAAATCAAACATTACAGTTAACTTTTGATAATTTAACAGAAACGCAAGTAAATCTTATAAGAACGCATTACGATGGTCAAAATGGTAGTTTTGAAATTTTTTTATTAGATGCAAATACATGGAGTGGATATACAACTCCACCTGTTCCTCTTATTTCTGATTTTGTTTGGTTATATGCAACCCCACCAACCATATCTGACGGTATTACTAGTAAGTGGAATGTAGAAGTAGAATTAATATCAGTACCTATAGATACAGGTGATGTAGTTTATGATGGAGGAGACTCTACTACAACAGCAAGATCTTATATATTAGATGCCTTAACAAGTAGCTCATCACCTGCTAGAACTAATATAATAGATGCAAGGACTTCAGTTTAATTATGACAGTAACGATAACAGCTTTACAAAAACAAAGAAGAGATACTGCAAGTAATTGGACAAGTAATAATCCTACTTTGTTAGCAGGTGAATGGGGTATAGAATCAGACACTAAGAAGTTCAAGATAGGAAATGGCAGTACTGCGTGGCAGTCTCTTGATTATGTACCAATACCAGATACAAACAGGTTACTAACTGGAGATTTAACAATTTCTGGATCGCTAACAGTAAATGGAACTACAACAACAATAGATACAACAACACTTACTGTAGAAGATAAAAATATAGAAATAGGCAAAGTATCTAGCCCATCAGATACTACTGCAAACGGAGGGGGTATAAGCTTACTCGGAACTACCACAAAAACTATAAACTGGGTAGATTCTACAGATTCATGGACATTATCAGAACATTTAGATTTTGCATCAGGAAAAGTTTTAAAAATAGCAGGTACACAAATATTAAGTGCAACAGCATTAGGTTCTTCTGTTGTTAGTAGTTCATTAACATCATTAGGCACAATAGCTACAGGTGTATGGCAAGGTACACCAATTGGTTCTGCATATATGACAGCAGGTACTACTTCAGTTGTTGGTGCGCTTCAATTAACAGATTCTACAACTAGCACCTCAACTACTACAGCCGCTACACCTAATTCTGTTAAGACAACTAAAGATGTAGCAGATGCGGCACAAACTACAGCTAATGCTGCATTACCTAAAGCTGGTGGACAAATTTCTGGAAATATTACTTGCGCTGGTACTGAAACTGTTGATGGTCGAGATTTATCTGTAGATGGTTCAAAATTAGACGGAATAGAAGCTAGTGCTGATGTAACAGATGCAACTAATGTAAATGCGGCTGGCGCAATTATGGAAAGTGATGTAGATGCAAAAGGTGATTTGTTGGCAGGTACAGCAGATAATACAGTTTCACGGTTAGCAGTTGGTACTAATGGTTATGTTTTAAAAGCTGATAGTAGTACTGCTACTGGTTTGGCTTGGGCTGTTGATTCAGGCGGTATTGATGGCTCATCTTTAAATGCTTCAAATTTAGATTCTGGCACTGTACCAGATGCAAGATTTCCTGCTACTTTACCAGCATTAAACGGGTCAGCACTTACTGATTTAAACGGTAGTAATGTCGCAACAGGAACTATAGCAGCAGCAAGAGTAGCAACACTTAATCAAAACACTACAGGTTCCGCCGCAACACTTACTACACCAAGAGCTATAAACGGTGTTAACTTTGATGGTTCTGCTGATATAACTGTTGCAGATTCAACAAAGATACCGCTTGCTGGTGGTACGTTTACAGGTTTAGTTACTTTTAATAGTGGAATAGACCTTTCAAACTTATTAAAAGAAGGAGTAAATGTAACTGCTGGTAAGTTAAGTGATAATACAAATATTGATTTAGAAGATGGCATGGTGCATCTTTTTACTACAGCAGAAACAACCACATCTACACCTAATATTAGAGTTAGCAGTTCTACTACTCTTGATTCTAGTATGAGTGTAGGAGAAGCTATAACAGTAACTATTATCACAACTGCTGCTGCTGCTGGTTATTCTGCACAGTTAACTATTGATGGTGCTGCGGTTACAGAAAATTGGGTAGGAGGATCGGCACCTTCAGATGGTGGTTCAAGTGGTGTTGATATACATTCTTATACAATTATAAAAACAGCATCAGCTACATTTACTGTTATTGGAAATCAAAGTAAAACATCATAAATAATGAAACAAAACTTTTGGACTTATAATAAACCTTTGTCAATGACAGGTTTAGGTGGTGGTGCTACTTCACTTTTACTTAAATCTAGTGGTGGGGGTGAAGTCATCTTACCTAATGCTGGAAATGTTAATGGTAATGCACAACAACAAGAGATAACAATCTCAAACTTTATTTCTGCTGGACAAACAATAAAAATTCCAGCAGGTCTTTATGTATGGTCAGATAATACAAGTAATCCAGCTTTAACTGTAGATATTGCTTGCACTATTATTAACGAAGGCATAGTTATGGGTCGTGGTGGTAATGGTGGAAGTAATGGTGGTGATAATCCTCCTTCTCCTGAAGATGGCGGTGATGGTGGTTCAGCAATAAAAATTAATAGTGGTGTTACTGGTGTAACCATAACTAATGAAACTGGTGCTTTTATTTATGGCGGTGGCGGTGGCGGTGGCGCAGGTTATGCTTTAGCTGATACTGGTGGTGCTGGTGGTGGTGCTGGTGGTGGTTTAGGCGGCCGTGGAGCGTTTGAAACTACGCTAACTGCTGGTGGTGCTATCGGTGCTAGTGGTGGTTCTAGCCCTCGTGCTTTAGGGGGTAATGGTGAGGGTGGTGGTGGAAGTGGTGCTTCATGTAGAAATGAAGAAAATTCAAGTATTGATGGTGCATCAGGTGCCGGTGGAGGTAGAAAAACTAATGCAACTAGTGCTGCATCTGCTGTACCAACTGGTAGTAATTTTTTTCGAGCTAGAGGTGGCTCTGGCGGTGGCGCAAATAACGCTGGAGGTAATGCGTCTTCAAATTTTAGTTTTTCGTTTTCAGCAGCAGGTGGCGGCGGCGGTGGCTTTGGTGCAAATGGTGGATTAGGACGAAGTGGCGGCCCAAGTGCAGGTTCTGGAGGTAAAGCAATAGATGACAGTGGCGTAACATACACTCTTACTAACAATGGCACAATTTACGGAGGTACATAATGACAGTTAAATATTATTATTTTCGTAGTGAATATAATACAGAAAATGAAGCTCAGAATGCTGCAACAGCACTTTCTGTTCGTATGCAAAACAACCCTACTGACTGGATAGCTGTAAAAGAAATAACTGGTAATAATGAAACAGGATGGGTAATTAATCCAACATTATTAACTGATGCACAAATACTAAATCCAGATACAAACAAAAATTATACTTGTTTTTGTCAATACACTGGCGAGAATGTAATCCCAGTTACTGCAACAGAATTAACTATTAAAAGTAATGAATATAGAAAAATTTTTGGGCAATATTGGAACGTTAACACTATTGAAAAAATTGAAGATGATGGCGTTAACGAACCAACAGGTTCTTTAATTATTCCTAATACTGATATGTCAGAATATGTCTAGCTAAGAATAAAAGCTATTTAGTTTGCGTTGTCATTTGTCTAGTCATTAATCCCATTGTTAGATAAAGAGGAGCCAAGGCCAGAATTGCCATAAACGTTATAATAGTGACAGGCATTAACGCTTTTAAAAATGCTTCTTTAATCATGTTTCAAAAAATTGCTAATGTTTTAAGCATTATTTCTTTCTTAATGGTAACTTCACTTGTAGGAGTAAGTTACTTTGGTTATAAGTATGTAACTTCAGAACAGTTTAAATCTAAACTGATGAAAGAAGTTATGGGTAACGTTACAGGTCTTATGCCTAAAGTACTAAATAAAGGTTTACCAAAGATAACAGGGCCATCTATAGGTATTCCTAAAGGCTTACCAAAACTATGAAATGCCTACGATTAAAGTTCCTCAGATAAAGATACCGAAAGTAGAAATACCAGAAACCCCTTATATACCTGAGACTGTATTGATAGGAGATAACCCTGCCTGTGATTTAACTAATAGAGATATAGAACTATCAAAAAATCCAACTATTATTTTTTATGGAAGAAAAGCTTATGCTACTTGTCCAAATGGTCAGGCAATCAGTGGCACACAACCAATTAAAACTCAACCAGCACCTAAAACATTTAGACCTATTGTTTATGATGCACAGGACACTATAGAAACAGAAGGTACATATAATTTTAAAAAAAAAGAAACGGTAAATTTAAATTTAAAGAAACAAGAAAAAAATAAAGAACCAGAATTACCACCTTGTCCTGACTTATCAAGAGTATTACCTGTAGGAAGTTTTACATCAGATCTACGCACCTCAAGAATTAAAAAGTATATTAGGGCAGATAATGAGTATGATTGTGTCCCGATTCTTGAAGAAGTCACTTTCCTTAAATCAGTACTACCTACACCTGCTGCTGCTCTTAATGTTGTTAGTATTTCTCTTTTGGCTGCCAGTTCTCCATTACTTATTCCTTTAATAAAAGCAGCTTCTAAAACTTTTTTTAAGAAAATTATTTCTCGTTTTCAAAAGTCAAAGAATGCTGATGAGGTAAAACCTGATTAGGAACGCTGGTCAGCACAACATTTTTACAGCTAACAGCATCTTCTCCTACAAATTTAACACCAAGCTTAAATTGCTGGCTACAGATAGAAAGCCGATTTAGATTAACCTCTAGCTTTTTTGCTTGTAATAGAAACTCCTGATACTTTCTATAAGTCTGGGCTGCCTTCAAGCACTCATCATTAAATCGTTTTCCCAGAGGTACTTGTAAACTTATAGTCGCACCATATGAAAAGTTATGGTTTATTTGGTCTAGCCTTTCTTGTTCTGCTACATAAAGTATTTCACCAGGATTTGTTAACTGACCTGTATCACTATCTTTTGCTTGGTTATATATATTTGTTCTTTGTACAGTACTTCTTGGAGTGTTGTAATATTCTCCTTTTGTTATGAAGGGATTAAAACTAAGAGTAGGTGTTTGACATTGAATACCATTGCTATATCTATGCGTAGGAAAAGATCCGCTTATACTTTGAAAACCTTGGTTAACAATAGTCGATTGGGTAGAACTCTGAGGGTTGGATATAGTAGTTTCTGCATAAACAGGACTAGCAAATAAAAGCCCTATTGAAACAATGTGACTGAATTTTGAGTAGTTTCTATGGTCTGTGTGCGGTTTATAATTGAAACAGCATCTAAACCTGGTGCCATAAAGTTTTCTGTTAAACTGAACGCTTTTGCCTCGTTTACGATCTCGAATTGAGGCTTTGTTGTTAGATCTGGTGTTATCCATTCAAAATTAACCGCACCTGCATTACCTGTATTCTGACTTGTTGTATAGGTTGCTTCTGGTGAAATGATCGTGCCATCTTTAATCTTGATATTAGATCCTGTAACTGAGTATGCATAACCTGAGTTATAGTTTTCAGTAATAATAACTTCATCTATTTTTGAAATACTCCTTGAATTGCTTTGAATCTGGTTCGCACCAAATCTAGGAGTCTCAGCAAAAGCATTAGGAGTTAAAACAACAAGTAAACATAACCACCATTTCACGTCAATCCAACCCCAAAGTTATCGTTGATTGGAGCGTTGCAGTAGTGCCACTACCCATATCCGCCAAATTAACTGTAAGGGCTTGTCCACTGTCCATTGTAATTGCTACAGAACCAGGATCACCACCAGATACCAGCGTATATGATCCTAAAAGAGGCAAAGCACTTACACCATTTGCAACTGTCGCTGCTGTAGTGCTTGTACTATCCGCTTGGAGATACGTTTCACTCACTGAAAAAGCATCGCCAGCATTTACCACCGTAAAGCTAGTATCGTAATCAACAGTAGGAACACCATTAGTAATACCAGCATCAGCTAAATCAAGAGAACCTATTAAATTAGCTGTGTCGTTTGCCTTTGGCTGTACATTGCTCCCTGCAACACTTATGGATGCTGCAAGTCGCTCCGTTGTTGCACTAGCACCTAGAGTAGATACGCTTGCTACTGATTGGATAGAATGGGTGATGTCGGCAAAACTAGCTGTTGGAAATGCTAGTAAAAGCAAAGGTAATAGTTTTTTCATTTTTTAGGATCAACAATTTCCGCACCAATAATTTTAATTGGTGTTTCTATTCTAACTGTTTGGTAAGATCCTGACTGTGACGCTAGTAACGCTTCTACTTCTTTCTTGTTTAATGGTTTTTCGTCAGGTTTAAAAGTACCATCTCCACGTTTCTTTGCACCTTCCAAGCCAAAACTCGCTAATGCACCTGTTAACAAACTTGCTGGAAAAGTTATATCTTTTGGTTCGTTACTGTAACCAGGTAAAGAAATGTAGTTAAGAGATACTATGAAGCCACTCCAAGCAACAACACTGAGTCTTACGATTACAGATATAAAAGCTAATTGCTCTTCTTTATCAGTAATGTTTTCCTTCAGTTTTTGAAGTGGACCTTTCTTTTCTTCTGCCATAACTAGTCTTTTCTGTCATAATAGCCATAGAACTTAATAAAGGCAAAGTGATAGAACTATTAGCTGCTACAAGTGGTGCTTTATTATCTGCAATATTTATATCAGCAGGTT
>Ga0181414_1000166_pt1 | contig 19563 bp, 16 predicted proteins | sample 37SPOviralmetaG_FD_130139 | JGI IMG/M metagenome (GOLD analysis project Ga0181414, IMG submission 130139) | Marine viral communities from the oligotrophic San Pedro Time Series (SPOT) site, San Pedro Channel, CA, USA - 37 SPOT_SRF_2012-11-28 | ecosystem: Environmental > Aquatic > Marine > Strait... | reverse complement strand
TACAGTAATCGCAAGTAAAGCAATTATTACTGACTCTAATAAAGATATTACAGGTGGTAGAAATATTACTATTACTGGTGAACTTGATGCAGCTACATTAGATATATCAGGCAACGCAGATATTGATGGTACACTTGAAACAGATGCACTATCTATAAATGGTACAACAGTTACAAGTACTGCAGCAGAACTAAATATATTAGACGGAGTAACATCTACTGCTGCTGAATTAAATATATTAGACGGTGTAACTTCAACTGCTGCAGAAATAAACATATTAGATGGAGTTACATCTACAGCAGCAGAACTTAATATCTTAGATGGTGTTACAGCTAGTGCAACAGACATTAATCTTATTGATGGCATAACTAACGGAACTGTCATAGCTAGTAAAGCTATTATAACAGATGCTAATAAAGATATTACAGGTGGACGAAACATAACCATTAGTGGTGAGTTAGATGCAGCCACATTAGATATTAGTGGTGATGCAGACATTGATGGGACTTTAGAAGCCGATGCAATTACTGTAAATGGTACAGCTTTGGCAAGTGTTATTGCTGGAACTACAGTAGCTAATGCTACAACTGCTGCAGTGGCTACAACAGTTACTATTACAGATAACGAAAACACAAACGAAAATAACGCACTTATCTTTACAGCCGGTGGAGATTTAGATGGTGGTAACTTAGGTTTAGAATCAGACGGTGATTTAAAATACAATCCAAGTACAGGAACATTAAGCGTACCTAACGTATCAGTAAGTGGCACATTTAGTACAGTCAATAGTGTTACTATGGATGCTAATAATGCTGTAATCTTTGAAGGTGCTACAGCCGATGCACACGAAACAACTTTAACATCTATTGATGCTACTGGTGACAGAACAATTAGTTTACCTAATGTATCTGGAACACTACCGGTTTTAGCAGCAGCTTCAGCTACAGCAATTACTTCTACACCTGAAGAGTTAAATATTCTTGACGGAGTTACATCAACTGCAGCAGAACTAAACATACTTGATGGAGTTACTAGTACTACTGCCGAACTTAATATCCTTGATGGTGTAACAGCTACTGCAACAGAAATAAATCTTATAGATGGCGTAACTGCAACAACTGCAGAGTTAAATATACTTGATGGTGTGACAGCTACAGCAGCAGAAATAAATGCTCTTGATGGTATTACTTCAACGGTTGCTGAACTTAATATCCTTGATGGTGTTACAGCTAGTGCAGCAGATATAAATCTTATAGATGGTATAACAAATGGAACAGTAATAGCAAGTAAAGCTATTATAACAGATTCAAACAAAGACATTACTGGTGGTAGAAATATTACTATTAGTGGTGAATTAGACGCTGCTACTTTAGATATAAGTGGTGATGTAGATATAGATGGAACATTAGAGACAGATAACTTAACAGTTGGTGGAGCACAAGGTAGTGATGGACAAGTATTAACTTCTACAGGAAGTGGGGTTGCATGGGAAGATGCATCAGGTGGTGTAGCAGGTATAAGTTCAAGTGCTGATGCTACAGCAATAACTATTGATAGTAGTGAACGAGTTGGAATTGGAACGACTAGTCCTACTGAAAAACTAACAGTCAATGGTGCTTTAGCTATAACAGGTGCTTTATCAGATGACAGAACATCTACTGGTGCTATAGATTTTTCAAGTGGTGTAACAAGATTTATTTCTTATGGTGCTAGTGGAACTGGTGGTATTTTTGCATTTAGAACAGCATCAGGTGGTGCAAGTTCAACAGAAAGAATGCGTATTAATAGTACTGGTGTTGTATCTATTGGAAATACAGAAAATACAGGTTATTCAGATGATTACTTAGTACAGGTAGGTACTGATGGTTCAGGCTCAAATTCTTTTGGTATGCTTATAAGAGCAAACCAAAGTGGTACAAGTAAGTTAGGATTTGCTGATGGTGCTGATGCTGATGCTACAGGTAAAGTTTGGTATGACCATTCAAGCAATTATATGAGATTTGATACTGCTGGTTCAGAAAAAATGCGTATTGATTCTTCAGGCAAAGTGTTGGTGGGAAATACATCATCAGGTGGTTCAGGTACATGTCAGGCTGATGTTGGCTTTGATGCTCAAGATGGTTCTAATACTACATCAATTGCAATAAGAAATTATTCTTCGTCAGCTAATTCTGGTAGTATAATAGTTGATCCCGATAATGTAGGTTCAAGTAGTGTAATGTATTTTGGTATTGATGGTATTGCACCAGCAAAAATGAAGTTAGATTCTGCTGGTAGATTAAATATTGACCAAGTAGATTCAAGGTTTGGAACTGGTGCATTAAATATTACAGGAGAAGTTGGTGCTAATTTTAACGCAATACAATTTAGACATAATGCAAGTACTATAGTAGGAACTGTTGTTACATCTGCATCTGCAACAGCATACAATACAAGTTCAGATTACAGATTAAAAGAAAATGTAGATTATACTTGGGATGCAACAACAAGACTTAAACAGCTAAAACCAGCAAGATTTAATTTTATAGTTGATGATACTAATACGTTAGTAGATGGTTTCTTAGCTCACGAAGTTTCAAGCATAGTTCCTGAAGCTATTACAGGTGAAAAAGATGCAATGATAGATGAGGAGTATGAAATTACTCCAGCAGTATTAAATGCTGATGGAACTATTATTACAGAAGCTGTTATGGGTACGCATTCAGTACCTAACTATCAAAGCATAGACCAATCTAAATTAGTACCATTACTGGTAAAAACAATACAAGAACTAGAAGCAAGAATAACAGCTTTAGAAAGCTAATAACAAAAAGGAGAATAATTATGGCAATTAATTATACTTGGAACGTGTCAACAGTTGATACTTACCCAACATTAGATGGTAATACAGACGTTGTTTATAACGTGCATTGGAGATTAACCGCAGAAGATGATGCTAATCAGGATGCTGATGGCAACAACTGGAGAGCTTCTAGCTATGGCACACAAGCTTTAGACACAGCAGACATTTCAAGCTTTACAAGCTTTGCAAGTTTAGATTCTGCTAAAGTACAAGGATGGGTTGAAGCTGCTCTTACTTCTGATACTGTTACATCTATGAAAACAGGATTAGATGCACAAATCGCATTACTGATTACACCAACATCCGTTACTAAAACTATCGGATAAACACTATGGAACTAACACCTTATTTATTTTGGAACATTTTTATAACTTTGGTACTTGCACCAATTTTATTTAGTATTAGACAAAATGCTTCAGAAAGTAAAAGAATTGACATACTCTTAAATAAAACTCGTGAAGAGATGGCAAAAGATTATGTTACTAAATCAGAACTTAAAGATGATATGGGAATCCTCATGGATAGAATAGATAAAATTGGTGAAAAACTTGACAAACTCTTTGAAGTTAAGTAAAATAAGTATATAGGATTTAATAATGGCTAATAAAAGAAAAAACAGAAAAAGAAGTTCAGCTAAAAGAAAAGACTATACCCAAGGGGGTAGAGTTGGTTATCAAGAAGGTGGTCAAAGACCTCAAAGAAAAGGTCGTGGAAGAGAAGAGTTTGATGATCGTGCTGAACCAAGAGTACCGGTAGATACTACAGAACCTACTCCTACACCTAAACCTACACCTAAACCTACACCTAAACCTACACCTAAACCTCCAGTACAACCTCCATTAGAACCTCCAGTACAAGCTGCAGGATCTGGTGGAAGGGAAGACGGTGAACCTAAAGACGCCCCAAATAATGAATATACAAAAGTAATAAATGGGTTTATTCATGCATGGAATGGTTATAGATATATAAACACAGGACAAAAAGCAGGTGGTACTGATGATGGTACAGGTACAGATGATGGTACAGGTACAGATGATGGTACAGGTACAGATGATGGTACAGGTACAGATGATGATACAGGTACTGATGATGATACAGGTACAGATGATGGTACAACTACTGAAACTGAAGAAGAAAAAGCAGCAAGATTAGCAGAAGAAGCTAGATTAGCAGAAGAAGCTAGAATAGCAGCTCTTGCAGCAGAAGCTAAACGTATTAGAGGTTTACAACAAGTTCAACAAGAATCTGAGTTTAATAAAGAACGTAGAGCTAGAATGATTGAGACTGGTTTAGATGCTCAAGCTATAGCTAGAGGAGAAACACCAGAAAATTTACCTCAAGTACCTACACCAGAATCTATTAGTCGAGAAGGTACAGAAATAACTCCTGAACAAGCTGCTGCCCTTCAAGTAAAAGATATTCAAGATGCAGAAGCTGCTAAAGTAGCTGCAACTTCACCAGAAGAAGTATCTACAATTGAAGATGTTTCAACAGCACCTCAACCTAAATCATTTGAAGCTGCTAATATAGATGCAGAAGATGTAGCAAAAGTTTCTGAAACTGCTGTAGTTGATGCTGCTAGTGGTACTGTTTCACCTGAAATAGATGCAACTTTAGCTAAAGCTGCTGGTGTAGATATAACTGCTCCTATTGAAGGAGTTGATGTTCAGGTTGTAGAAGGTGCATTACAACAAAGAGTTGTTGGAACTATTAGTCCTGAAGCAAAAGCTCAAGCTGCTAAAGTAGCTGGTACAACTCTTGCTAAAGTTACACGAGCTAAAAAACAATTACGTAATGCTGGATTAAGTGAAGAAGATATTGCTGAATTAGGAAGTGATCCTGAATCTCTTGAAGTTAGATTAACAGATTTTACTGAAGAAGAAAGAGGAATAGTTGAAGGCTTACCTGAAGAAGCTTTAGTATCTAATCAAATTGATAGTTTACTAGTTGGTATTGAAGAAGGTAATATACCTACATGGGCTAGACCTGCTGTTGCATCTGTCGAACAAATGTTAGCTAAACGTGGTATGTCAGTATCTACTGTAGGTAGAGATGCTTTAGTTAATACTATTATAACATCAGCTTTACCTATAGCTCAAGCAAATGCTCAAGCTATACAAACTAGTGTATCACAACAAAAAGCTATTGAAGCTACTGCTGCATTAAAAGATGCAGAGATGTCACAACAAACAGCTTTGTTTAATGCTCAGAATGTTTTTAGTATGGACATGGCTCAGTTTAGTGCTGATCAACAAATGGCTGTTAATAACAGTAAGTTTTTACAAACAGTTAGTTTAACTAATGCTAGTAATGATCAACAAGCTTCTATTCAAAATGCTGTGTTAATGTCACAAAGAAACTTAGCAGAAGCTGATCAAAATACTAAGTTTGCTATACAAAATGCTCAAGCTTTTTTATCTATGGATATGGCTAATTTAAGTAATGATCAACAAGCTAGTATGATAAAAGCACAAAACGAACAACAAAGAATGTTGAGTAATCAAGCTGCTGATAATGCTGCACAACAATTTAATGCTACAAGTCAAAATCAAACTAATCAATTTATGTCTAGTTTAAATGCATCAGTTGAACAGTTTAATGCTCAACAAAACAATGCAATGGCTCAGTTTAATAGTAGTCAATTAAATGCTGCTGAAGCACGAAGAGTTGCTAATGAGTTTGAAGCTAATAAATTAGATGCTCAATTAGCTACTCAAGTTGAACAATTTAATTCTCAGTTAGAATATAACAGAGAACAATTTAATGTTCAGAATGCTACAGCTATAGCACAATCAAATGTTCAGTGGAGAAGACAAGCAAACACAGCAGAAACTGCAGCAATTAATGCAGTTAATCAACAGAATGCTCAGAATGCATATGGTCTTACTATGGCAGCACAAAACTTTTTATGGCAAGAACTTAGAGACGAAGCAGACTTTGCATTTAAAAGATGGGACAACGATCAGCAAAGAAAAACATCTTTACTTGTAGCTGCTCTAGGTAATGAAAATGGTGTAAATAAAAAAGATGGTTGGATGGGTAATCTACAAGGTATTACAAACTTAGTAGATGGTTGGTTAGATTCAGATTAAGAGGAAAATATGGGATTATTTAAAAGTATAAAGAAACGTTTTAAAAAGCTTGGAAGCTCTATAGCTAAGCGTATGCGTAAAATAGGTAGAGGAATAAAAAAAGGTTTTAAAAAAATTACAAAAGCTTTTGGTAAGTTAGGACCGTTAGGTCAACTAGCTTTGTTTTTTATATTGCCCGGTATGGGTAATGTACTTACGTCTTGGATGGGACAATTTGGTTCTAAAGTTATGAGTATGTTGCCTAAAGGATTTGCTAATACTTTAACAAGTATTGGTGGTGCTATAAAAAAAGGAGCTTCTTTTGTATATAACAATACTGTAGGTGCTGTTTATAATACAGTAAGTAAGGCATTGACTGCTGGTATTGATATGGTAACAAAACCTTTTATGGGTCCGGGTTCTGAAGGATTAGCTACTTCATTTAAAAACTTTGTAAGTGATACAGCTAATAAGTTTAGTCCTACCCCTGATACTTTAAGTCCTACTGAAGTAACTCAAGGGGCTAAAGACAGTGTTGCAGAAACATTTGAAAAAATTGATTCAGGAGCAGAACTACCAGCAGGTAAAACTGAACAATTACGTAACGAACAAATAAAACAAAGAAAAATTACTGCTGATGCTAAAGCACGTGCTAAAGAACTAGGTATTGATGTTCCAGAACCTAAAGAAATTAAAACTATAGATACACCAGAAATTAAAGAAGATGGTATATTTAGAAAAATTGTTGATGGTAGTGAGAATTTAAAAACAAAAGTAGCTGATGCTAATATTTTAGGAACTGGAGTAAGTGTAGGAGAAGCAGCTTCAGTTGCAAAAGATGCATCAGGTGTTTTTACAGCTTACAAATATTTTAATCCTGATAACGTAGATGGTGGTTTTTATAATCCAAATATTGACATGGCAAATCAATTAAATCGACCAAACGACCCTTATACTATGGGTGGTGTAGATGCTACATTTATACCTATGACTGCATCATCAAACATGAACAATTCAGCAAATGTTTATGCTGGAATATTTGGTAACCCCGGAACTAATCCTATAAATACTGCAATAGGTGCACCGGGATATGGTTTAAGTTTTGCTGATTATGCTACTGGAGGAACATATGGCTAATGCAAATATAATACCCGAAACAACCCCTTACTTGTTTGAAGCTCCTGTACCGGGACAGTCTTTAACAAACTCTCCTAATACTCCGTATCCTTGGGAACAATCACCTGAAATTACAACTCAACGAGAAGCAATTGATAGGATGTTTTTAGAAATTATTAAACCTGAAAACATGGAAACTCTTGCAGGTATGATGACTGATGAAGTTCCAATAGCAAACATTGCAGAGTTATTAATTAAAACAGCTTTTCAAAAAGGTAAAATTAATCCTGATTTAGCTATTACATTAATGGAACCAACTATGTATATGCTTTTATCAGTTGCAGAAAAAATAGGTATTGACCCAATACTTTCAGAAGATGAAGACCTTGATGAGTCATTAGATGATGATGATGAAGATCAAGCAATAGCACAAAAGAATGTACAGGTTGCAAGAAATTTACAAACAGGTAATGAAGTAACACCTAATCCTCAAAAACTTCGAGAGCTACCTACTAAACCTAGGAACATACCTATGTCTAGTCCAGACTTAAAAGCTCAATTAGATAATTTAGATACAAGTAAAGTTAGAGAAAGTATTTTACAAAGAAAACAACCACAAGCTAACGAAAGTTTGTTAGGTAAAACAGGAGTTTAAAAATGTCCAATTATAGTGATATAGTTGATAGTTATAAAGACATGTCAGTCTCTGAGCTTGGAAGCTCTTTGCTTCAGCGTAAAGGCGAGATTGCATCAAAACAAAGAAAACGTGATCGTAAAGATATGCGTATTCAACAAGCTTTGGGTGTTCTCTTAGCTGGTCAAGGTTTAATGAAAAATGCATTTAAACGTAGACAAAAAGAATTAGCAAATCAACAAACATTAGATTTACTTACTGTTGACAATGATACTAAACAAATACAAAATTTATCTACAATTTATAATTATGCACCTGAAGGTTATACTTCTTTAGAAGAATTTACAAAAGAAATTAATCCTGAGACTGGTAAAGTTTATACAGCACAAGAAAATACTAATAGATTTTTTAGCAATTTAGATAACAAACAAGGTTTTATTAATAAAATTAGTCCCTTAATTGATCAACAACTAAAATTTTCAGCTAATCCTACTATGCAACAAGATGATTTAAGATCATACAATATTGTTCAAGAAGTTGCAGCCCAATCATTATTTGAACAAATGATTACAAACGATAATCATATTAAATATTTAAATGGACTAGAAAAGTTTTTTAATGATGATGGTTTAACAAGAGAAGAAATTTTAAAAGAATCTTTTAAACTTGATAAAGGTAGGTACAGCCAATATCTGAGACAAAAGTATGCTCAAAAAGAAGCAGAATTTTCAAGTCAAGGAATGTTTAGTGCTTTTGGTGGGTTTCTTAAAAGTTTAGGTAAAGACCAAGAAGATAAAGGAAACTTAAATCTTTTTAAAAAATTAAAACCTGAAGATTTACAAACTCCAGAACTTAGAGAAGTTTTAGATAGTTTAAATGTTAGAGGTATAGTACTTGAAGCTGTTGATAAAGGTTTACAATCTGCAAGACAATCTCCACAAAGATATTTAAATGTAGTTAATAATAAAAAATATGAACCATTAAGAAATAATATGACTGCTGTAGTTTTATTAGATTTAGCTCGAGACGTAGATAATGATATTGTGTTTCAAAGATATGGTCTTCAATCTTTTATAGATGATGGTGTGTTTGAAGATTTACAAAAAGATATTACTAACAATCTTTCTGTTAAATCAAACTTTGAAAAACGATCTGCTGCCTTATCGTTACGTTTAAAAGAAGATAAACAGTTTGCTTTAGAATTAATAAAAAATGCAGGTGCTGCTGGTGGTGGTTTTAGAAGTGAACAAACAGCTCTTTTTATAAAACAATTAGAAAATGATGAGTTTAGAAATAAGTTTGCAGTTTTAGCTGTATTACAAGCTGGGGCATTTGATCCGGGAATTTTTAGTGGTGATAAATTTTATGGTGCTCAAGACCCATTAGCTAGTTTAGGAATGGGAAGACCTGACCCAAAAATAATTAAAACTGATATGGGTTATAGTGATAAACAATCTTCTGATACAATTGACCCAGTTTTAAATCCTATGTTTAATTTAAAAACTGGAGAAGCTACTGAAGACTATGTTAAGTTAAGTCCAAGAGGACAAGATAATGCTTACTACTCAATGACATTACAAATATTAAATTCTAAAAATGGTACAGAAGCTGATAAACTACAAGCTTTAGAAGACCTTAATAACACAACACCTAATCCTCTTAATCTACCAATTATGGAGTACTTACAAGTTAAAGAAGAAGAATCTAGAAAATCTTTAGGTGGTGATCAAGCTGTTCAAATGGGTCAAATTGATAATCAAATACAACAAACTACTAGATTTATAAATCAAGGTGGTAATAAAATTATGGGTACAGTTATTGAAGCTTCACCAAGACAACTAGAAGAAGCAAAAACTAGACTTGTAGAGCTTGAAAATCAAAGAAGAACTATTTTAGCATCTCCTGAGTTACGTGATAAAGGTATAAATGAGTTACAAGCTAAAGTAACTGAATTTGAAACTAATAGAACTAGCCTAAAATTCAATTCAAGTCCAGCTAAATTTAGAAGATTAGAAGAACAGTATAATAAAAATAAAAAAGAATTAAGTTCTCTTCAAACTATAGAAACAGAAAATGTAACAGAAACAGAAGAAACTAATTTAGATATTCAAGAACCTAAAGCTGTTGGTAAAGATGTTACATTTAAAGCTATTGATGCAGTAGTAGATGTTCAAGGTGTCAGCGATAGTTATAAAAATACAAGTAAAACTTTTTTACAATATTTAGCTAAAGCTGAATCAGATTATGGATCAAATGCAAATACTTTTAATAATCCACAATCTAATGCTACAGGAATCTTTCAAATAATTCCATCTAAAGCTTTCTCTGAAGTTCAACGAGTTATTAATAAAACTAATTTTGAACCCAACGAAGAAACAGGTAAAGAAGTTCGAGAATATAATGAGTTATTAAAAGATCAATTAGGTATTGATTTAGGAACTGCTACTGAAGCTGACTTAGAAACACCTTTATACTCTGCAGCTTTTGCTCGTGCATATTTAATGAGATATCAACCATCTATACCTACAGACCCACTTAAAATGGCTGAGTATTATGCTGATGCATATGTTAAAGACCCTGATACAACACAAAGAAATAAATACATTAGAAGATTTTTAATTTCAAATGGATTTATAATGGAAGGTGGTAAACAAACTCTTAAAAGTATTTTAGGTAGAGACTAAATGGCAGTTGATCTTACAAGGTTTATAAACGAACCTGAAGAACCTACAAATGACAATCCGTTGTTTGCTGATCTTGTTTCTCAACCTGAAGAATTAAGTCCGGCAGAAACATATACTGTAGCTCCCGAGCCTAATTTAGCTTCTGTTATTGAATATGATACTCCTTCTAATCTAGGTTATAATTATAGTTTAACTGATTTAGAAAAAGACCCTGAGTTTGCAAAAAGAGCAGAAAGATTTTTACAGGGTATTGGTAGAAACGAAAATATTTTTGAATACTTACGTGATGAAAATTTTAGTTTAAGTTCTGCGTTTTTAAGGTCTACTGAAGTAGGTGATTGGACAGAAGAAGAAAAACAAGATTATATTTACCTTCGTGATAAATTTAATAATGCTAACTTAAAAGGTTTTAAAGAACGTTTTAATTTAGTTAAAGATATGTCTGTTGATATATTAGCTGACCCTTTAAATATTCTTGCAGGATTGTTTGCTATACCTACAGGTGGTGCTACTTTAGGTGTACGTGGAGCTTTAGGAGCTGCAACACAAGCAAGTGTTAAAAAACTTACAGCTTCACAACTGTCAAAACGAGCAGCTTTAAAACAAGCTAAAGCTGTAAGAGCTGCTAAAAGAACTGCACTTTTTGGTGCTGCTGAAGGAATGGCTTGGGCTGGTCCTCATGAATTTTTTTTACAAGACATTGATGTTGATCTTGGTATTAGAGATGAATATGATTTAAGTTCTATTGCTGGTATGACAGTTACTGGTGGTGCTCTTGGTGGTTTAATTGGTGGAGCTATTGGTGGTGGATTAGGTTTATATGGTAATAGATATTTAACTAAAGAGTTTAAGCACACGAATGAAAACTTAATTGATAACGTAGCTTCATCACAAACTAGAAAAGAAGTTGTTGAAGATTCTAGAATTGATTTAGGATTATCTGCTAGTGGTCCAAAGTTAAATAAAGTTATTGCTAATACTTTAGGTAAACCTACTACATGGTTTAATTCTTATGTAAATAAATCTCCTACACTTAAAGAATTTTTAAAAAAATTAAGATATGACTACGACACAACTTTAACAAGTCAAGGTGAAGAGGTAGTTAAAGAAAAATCTTTTGGTTTATTTATGGGAGAAACTATAGGTAAATATCAATATGCTTTATCTAAAAGTTTAAATGTTTTATATCGTACAGGCTGGAGAGCTAGGTTAGATAAAAAACAAAACGACACTCTTGCTAAATTATTAAGAGACGATACTTTAGATATTGATAATATAGATAGTTTAAAAGGGCAAATTGATCCTGCAGTTATACAAGCTTACAAAGGAGTTCGTGAAACTCTAGATACAGCTTTTAAAGATGCAGCTCAAGTAGGTTTATTTGGACCTTTAGTTAAATTTAGTAAAGGTTATTTTCCAAGACTTTTTAAATATGAAGTTTTAGAAAAAAAACAAGAAGAATTTAAAAAATTATTAATTGAATCAGGACATGCTGACCCACTTAATGATATACCAACTGTAAGATTTATTGATAATTTAACAGATGAAGTTCGTAAAGGTGTATTAAGAGATGCTAAAGGTATTGATGATGATGTTTTTGGTACAAATTTTTTAAAAGAAGCTGGAGTAAAAGGAACTAAAGTAGGTAAAACTAAACAAATAATTTATGAACTTGAAAATGCTACACCTGAACAACTAGTAAAAGCTAAAGAATTAAAAGCTGATATGATTGTTCAAGATATGTTAGAGTATAGATGGACACCATTTGAGTTACGTCAAAAAGGACAAAAAAGTAATGCTACAGGTTTTTTACAAGAAAGAAGATTTAGAAATATCAAAGATGAAGATATGGCTGAGTTTTTAGAAGACGATGTACAACAAATATTAGAAACTTATTTTACTAATACTGGTCAAGCTATTGCAAGAGCTAAATATTTTGGTAAAACTTTAAAAGAATTTGAAGATAATACAATTAAACCTATGCGTACAGAATTAGAAGCAGCAGGTATGAAAGATTCAGAAATTAAAAAGATTTTAAAACAAGCAAGAACAACACATGCTAGAGTAACAGGTATTGAAACAGATGCCGGTTCTTTATTAAAACAAGAAGGTTGGGCTAGAAGTATGGCTGACTGGGGTAAACTATCTCAACAGATGGCTCATTTACCTTTTGCTACTTTATCTAGTATTACTGAACCTCTTTTACTTTTAAGTCGTGCAGGTTTAAAAGATTCACCTTTAGTTATAAAAGACATTGCAAGTTCAATTGTTAAAGAAGGTAATAGTGTTCTTGATAGGAGTATTAAAGGTATTCAACGAGGAGTATTTGGTAAAAAAACAAAAGGTGTTAAAGATATTGGTATTCAGAAAGAAGGAGAATCTATCTTTAAAACTGTTGATGATGATGTTTGGGGAGAACTATACAAAACTGGGTTGGCTTTAGAACAAGCAGTTCAAGAAAGAATTGAAGGTTTAGCCGGTGAAGGTGTGTATGGTAAATGGGCTAAAAGAGGACAGGCTGCTTTTTTTAAAGTTAATTTATTAACTCAGTGGACTAAAGCTGTACAATTAGCAGCTTTTACAACTGGTAAAAGATTAATTAAAACAAATGCTAAACGTTTATCTGAAGGTGGTTTAAGTAAAAGTAATAAAGAATACTTAACTAGACAACTTGGTGATCTAGGAATTAATGCAGATGAAGCTGTTGCTTGGTATCGAGGATCGTTAAAGAATGGTAAGTTTGATGATGCATTAGCTAAAGCTCAAGATTTTTATGAAGGAGATTACACATCAGCAGCTAATAGATTTACAAAAGAAATTATTTTAAACCCAAGTACTGCAGAAGCTAATAGACCTTTATGGTTCTCTACTCCTGCTGCTCAGTTGTTAGTACAGTTTGCTGGATATCCAACAGTATTTAACAATACAATTTTAAAAAGATTTTCAAATGAAGCTGTAAACAGTCCAATGCAAACTATACCTAAAGTACTTCCTACAGCTTTACTTATGAGTGCTGTAGCACATGTTGGTAATACAATTAGAAGTAATGGTGAAAACTTAAAAGACTATGAGACAGGTTTAGCTAAAGACAACGGTGAATTAATAGGTGAAGCAGTTAGAAGATGGGGTGGTTTTGGTCCATTTGATTATCAATCTAGATGGTCAAATGAATATGATAGAAATGTAGGGGCTTATACAGCAACTTTAAAAGCTTTTGCTGGTCCTTTACCTCAAGATGCTATTGATGGTATTTTATATAGAAAAAACATACCTGAAATTTTAGTTACAAATGTTCCCGGATACTCAGCTTTAGATTTAGTATTAGGAGAAGGAACTAAAAAAGAATTACGAAGAATAGCTAGAGGTTCTTCACCAGCAACAACATCAACAACAGGGCTAGGTAGTTATGCAAAAGGTGGTATAGTTTTAAATGTACCTAATGTTATTGACGAACCTGATGAAAGAAAAGATAGAATGACTGGTGTTCCATATGATGAACAAGCAGGTGTTATACTAGAAGACGAGGAAGAAAGATGAATATAGAATTATGTAAAGCAGAGATTAAACGACACGAGGGCGAAGTCCTAGAAATTTATATGGATAGTTTAGGCTATAAAACTCTAGGAGTTGGTCACCTATGTCAACCAAATGACCCTGAATATAATTGGGAAGTTGGAACTCAAGTATCACAAGAAGTCGTAGATATGTATTATGAAGATGACTTTGATAAACATTACAAAGAAGCTATACATGTTTTTGGTAGCGAGGAAGATTTTGAAAAATTACCAGAAGTTATACAAAGAGTATTAGTAAATATGTGTTTTAACTTAGGTGGTTCAAGACTTTCAAAGTTTAGAAATATGCTACAGGCTTGTAGAGAACATGACTGGAATAGAATGGCTGCAGAAATGCAAGATAGTCGATGGTTTACTCAAGTAGGTAGAAGAAGTATTGAACTGCAACAAATTGTACTTGATCAATAATGTTGCTTTACACTGAAAAACAATTAGACAAAGCTTATAAAATAGATTGTAAAGCTCGTACAAAATGTAACGAAGCTTGGGTTCAACGTGAAGACTTTAGACCTTTATACGAAGACTTGTTAGAATCTTATATGATTGCTTACAGTGAAGATGATATTTTAGGTATAGATATACCAGAGTATTTAATAGAATCTGTAAACGAATTACTTGAATCAACTTTAACATTAGGAGATTAAATGAAAGGAATATTAAAAAATATAGTAGGTGCAGTAGCACCAACACTAGGAACTGCTTTAGGTGGTCCTATGGGTGGTATGGCTGCTAATATGATAGCTGAAGTATTAGGTTGTCCTAACAATCCTAAGTCTATAGAAAAAGCTATTGCAGAAGCTACACCTGAACAAATGCTTGAACTTAAAAAAGCTGAAAATGCTTTTGAAGTTCAAATGAAAGAACTAGATGTAGATGTTTTTAAACTTGAAGTAGCTGATGGACAAGATGCTAGATCAAAATTTAGTAAAGATTGGACAGCTAGAATTATGGGTATTGCTGTTGTTGGTGGATTTATGGGTTACATATTTCTAGTAACACTACAACCACCCGAACAAAATAGCGAAGCTTTAATAAATTTAGTATTAGGTTACCTTGGTGGTTTAGCTAGTGCTGTTATTAGTTTTTACTTTGGGGCTTCAAACACAAAAGATAAATAAAAGGAGATAAAGTGTCAAGAGGGGATATAAATAGAGGATTTTTTGGACCATTACTTATATTAGGTTTAATGGTAATGTCGTTTGCTGCGAGTGCAGATGATTGTACTGCAGGTACACAGTATTGTGAAGACAATGAATTAACTACTACTAATAATACAACTACTACAAATACTAATACCAATAATAATACTAATAATAATACTAATACTAATACGAATACTAATAATAATACTAATACTAATACGAATACTAACACTAATAATAATACTAATGTTAATACATCAACTAACACAAATAACAATACTAATAATTCCACATCTACCAGTAATAATACCAATACTAATAACAATAATAACACATCTACGTCTACATCTAACTCTACTGTAAACTCTACAGTAAATCAGAACGTAAATAACAACAGTAATTCTACTAGTAATAATACAAATACTAATAACAATACTAATGTTAATCAATCTACTTCAGATTCTAATGTTACTACTGATAATACTAATACCAATAATAACAATACAAAATCTGATAATACAAATAGAAATATTAACGAGTCTAACTCTACACAAACAATCAATCAGAACGTAAAAAGCAAAGCACCTCCTGCTTCTGCTATAGCACCTAGTATTATGTCTTACTCTCAAGACCTTTGTACTGTAGGTCGTTCTGGTGCTTATCAAGGGCAAGTATTTGGGTTCTCTACAGGACGTACAGTTACTGATACTAACTGTGAACGCTTAAAACTTTCCAAGTATCTCTATGATACTGGTATGAAAGTAGCTTCAGTCTCAATACTATGTCAAGACCCTAGAGTATTTAAGGCTATGGAAATGGCTGGTACTCCTTGCCCTTACCAAGGTCAGATAGGTAAAGAAGCTGAGAAAGCTTGGTCAAAAAACAAATCTAAAAGACCTGATGCTAAAGAACAATTAAAACTTTTTATAAAAGAATGTACTTACGACAAGAACCCTAACAGAGATAATATAAATAAAGATGTAGTTGGGTTAGTAAAAAAAACCTACACAACTAAAACTAAAACTAAAAGGCAATGCAGAAAAGAATTTTATGCTACGCAGTAGCGTGTCTCTTAAGTCTTAATGTCTTTAGTCAGTATATCTACGAAGGCAATCAGTCTTTAGTAGACCTCACTAATCAATCAGGTACAACCAACCTAAACTCAGGAGATGACCAAGTCTCTAATGCTTTTAATCTAGGATTTAACTTTGATTTTTATAATCAAACGTTTAGCTCTGCTAGAATGGCTACCAATGGTTGCCTTCACTTTAAAACTTCCGGTGCTTACTGCTCCGATTATACACCAGACCCTTTAGCTAATCAGTATACTTATACTATGTTACCTTTTTGGACTGATCTCATACGAGACAATGGTTCAAAAATGTTAGCAAAAAGTTTTAATGATATGACAGTTTTTGGTTGGTATGATATGCGTGAGTATAATCGTGCATCTGATAACAGTTTTGAAGTTATACTTTGGACTAACAATACTTTTGAGTATAGATATGGTGCATTAGATATAATTAATCACGATGTTTTAATTGGTGAAGTAGGTAGTGGTAGCTCTGAAATATATCAATATTTATTTCACGATGAATGTAATACAGGCTCTACTAACTCTAGTAGTTGTGTGAATACTAACTGGAACGACACATCATTTAATGATATGTTAGAAAACGGTGGTTCGTTATATGGTTCTGGTAGTGGTAATAACATTGACTGTAGTAATCCTTTAAACAATTCAAGTTGTTCTGGTTATGCAACAGCTTATCAAGCTCAACAATGTGATATAGACCAGTTATACTCTGAGTCATGTCCTTACTATTGGGATGCCTATGATGACCTTCAATGTAATTTAGACTCACAGTATGCACCTTTTTGTCAAGGTTATAGACAAGAAAATTCAGTAGCTTATTTTGAAGAAGATATTGATTATGGTTATCAAGAAGAGTATGACATGTATGACACTTTTGAAGAACCCGAAATCTTTGAAGAGTATGTATTTGAATTTGAGTATGATTTTTTTGAAGAGCCTGAGTTAATATTTACAGAAGAAATAATCTTTGAACAACTACAACCACTTGATGAATTTATAGAACCTCTTTCATTTATAAGGGAAGAAGAAGTTTTTATAGCTATTGAAGATTTAATGGTTGAGGAGTTTGTATTTCAAGAAACATTTATTGAAGAAATGGAGGAGTGGTTTGAGGAAGAGACAATTATTGAAGAAGAACTTGCGTATGCAGAGGAGTCGGAGGAAGAACTTATTGAGGAGTTGGTTGAAGAAGAAGAAGTTATAGAAGAAGAAATACAAGAAGATGAAGAACTAGTTATTGCTGAAGAAACATCTGAAGGTAAGAGTTCAATAAGTAGAGAAATGGCACTGAACGTTATCTCCTCTACTTTAAACACAGCACAAGCTAGTGTTAGTGGTACTACATCCGGTAATTCTATACACTCTACAGGTGGCACAACAGGAGCTTCTAGCGTATCATCATCTAATTCTGGTGGTGTAAGTATTAGTAATTCACCTAGTATATCAGAACAATTTGCATCTTCTACTGCACAAAACAATCAAGTGTTAGCTATGAGTTCTAATATTACAAGCTCTACAAGTGTAGAAGCTGAGACAGTTGAGACAACAAGTATTGTAGTTGATACAACAACTACTCAAACTTTACAAAGTCAAATAGATGTATCAGTTTCTACAGATGCATCAGCTACAGAGACAGAACAAACTGTAGCCAATGTTATAGCTCAGAACTTACAAGATGCTCAAGATGATGTCGAAGCTAAACAAGAAGAGACTGGTGAGTATGGCTCAGAGAATACTATCATAGCTTACATGGGATTTGTGCCTAACTTTAATAACTATAGATTAGTTACACTACCGGACCAAGATATATGGTACGAGTCTAAAGATATTTATGCAAATAATATGTTGTCAGATAACATTGAAGGCTTTTATCAAATGGCAGGTCAAAGTTTAGAAACATTAATTAAAATAAAAGAGTTACAACCACCACTATAATATGAAAATACCACAACAACCAAGCTTGTTATTTAACAAACCAAGAAATGCATCACCAAAAGATTTTTTACATTGGGAAGAAACTGAATTAAACTGGTGGGCAAATAGACAATTAAAAATTGTAGCTATTATGTCTGGTGTACAAGTCGGTGTATTTATGTTTATGTTATTATCTTTTTACGGAATATCGTTGTTATTCTAATGGCATACTCAAGTAAAGTTGTAGATAGATTTGAAGGAGTTTTAAATAATCCTGAAAAATATTCAGTAGGTAGATTTGACCCTAAAGATTTAGATGTTGGAACAGGTATGGTTGGAGCACCTGCATGTGGAGATGTAATGAAGTTACAAATTAAATGTAAACTTTATGGTAACAGGCATATAATTGATGATGTTAAGTTTAAAACTTATGGTTGTGGATCAGCAATAGCATCTAGTACTATGTTTGTTGACATGTTAAAAGGAAAGACAATAGAAGAAGCTTGTCAGATAAAAGATAAAGACATAGCTGATGCTTTGGAGTTACCACCTATCAAGTTGCATTGTAGTGTGTTAGCAGAAGATAGTATAAAACAAGCCATAAATGATTGGCAACAAAAACAAAACGGAGAATAATATGAATTGGTTTGAAAATAAAACTACACAACTTATTGCTTTAGTAGGTATAGTAGGAACACTAGCTGGGTTTGGATATCAAGGAGCAGAATATGTTAATAGATTAGAAAATCTTGAAGCTGCTGTTGGTGGTATTGCTGATACTGAAGATGCTCAAAAGATAATTGAAGAAAGGTTTGGTAAGATAGAAACATCGGTTCAATTTTTAGAAAAAGAAATAGACAATATATCTATTCCTGATGTCACTGAAATTAAAACCGATATTGCTACAATTAAAGCAGACCTTGAAACTTTAGCTAGAGATATATCTAAACTAGAAATTGGTAATCCTTTAGCTGGTTAATCTTTTAATATCCTAGCATTTAAATGAGCTTCTACTTCATTGTGAATCTTATCTAGTTTAGCTGTAGTCTCTCTGATTACAGTAGCTAGGGTATTATATTCTTCAGGTGTAAAAAACTTTTTAAGTTCTTTTATATCTGTGCTGGTTCTTTCAGTTACTAACTTACCTGTTAAGTCATAGAATAAATTATACCCTACAAGCTTTGCTTCGGTGCGTTTAGTTCTCATCACCAATCCTTGCAAAACTTACTTTGTCTTGCCTACCACGTAGCCCTGCTTTCATATAGGAAGTAGCACGACCTTCAAAGAAGTTTTGATGTTCAACACCCATCACTTCGTCTAACCATCCAAGAGGATTCTCTCGTTGATCGTAGTTAGTTTTAAGACCAAGCTGTAGTAATCTTCTATCAGCTATGTATCTATTGTAAGCATACATATCTTTCTTAGTTAATCCTTGTAAGTCTCCCATCTCAAACACAAGGTCTAAAAATTTATCTTCAAGAGTAACCAT